>SDBT01000038.1_pt1 | contig 147701 bp, 138 predicted proteins | sample 2277101 | NCBI WGS metagenome assembly SDBT01 (sample SAMN10404973, study PRJNA504765) | marine sediment metagenome | isolation source: marine sediment core GS10_PC15, 103 cmbsf | place: Arctic Ocean: Southern Knipovich Ridge | collected 2010
GTGGTGTGGTAGAAATTGTGGGGGTGCTTAAAATACCTACGAAAGCCAGTTTTGTTGGTTATCATAACCTCAGACATAAAACGAGTATTTTTAGCCTCTTCGTTAGTAATAATATTGTAGAGATGATACTAAAGGGAGAGAAGGCAAGCCTGATTTTAGAATCCACTCCCTTCTATGGCGAAATGGGAGGACAGACAGGTGATACCGGTGAGATAATCAGCCCATCAGGTAGATTTTCTGTTACCAATACTATTGGAGTTTCACCAGACATTGTTACCCACCAGAGGTATGTTATTATCCACCAGGGGTATGTTACCGAAGGCAGTTTAGCGGTAGGGGATAAGGTTGAGGCTATAGTTGATGAAGAACGTCGGCTTGACATTGCCCGTAACCATACGGCGACCCATTTACTTCAGTTCGCCCTCCGCCAGGTGCTCGGTGAGCATGTTCAACAGAGGGGTTCACTGGTCGCCCCAGACCAGTTTAGATTTGATTTTTCTCACCTAACCGCCATGACGGAGCCGGAAATAGAGCAAGCGCAGCATATTGTCAATGAAAAAATTCGTCAGAACCTGCGGGTATATGATGAGGAGATACCATATAAAAAGGCTATAGAGGACGGTGCCATAGCCCTGTTTGATGAGAAGTATGGAGATACGGTGCGGGTAATGAAAATCGGTGAGCCAGCGATTAGTGCTGAGCTATGTGGTGGCACTCATGTTATCTCAACCGGGGAGATAGGTTTCTTTCATATTATTGGCGAACACAGCATTGGTGCTGGATTGCGGCGTATTGAAGCCGTTACCGGCAGGGAAGCTGAAGCCTTTATTGACAAGCGTTTATCGGATTTGGAGAAGATTGCCCAATCTCTAGGCGCTTCAACGGATGCTGTCCTAGATAAGGTATCCAGTCTGGTTAGCGAATTGGATAAAGAGCGTAAACGAGCCCTAGCTCTGGAGAGGGAATTATCTAGGAAAATAGCTGAGTCATTACTAGGTCAGGCAGAAGTTATTAATGGGGTAACGGTGTTGGCGGCTAGAGTACCTTCTTTACGACTAGAGACTTTACGCGAAATGAGCGACCTGCTTAGGGACAAGCTGCAAAGTGCTGTTGTTGTTCTGGGCACGGTTTATGAAGATAAGCCTGTTTTTCTGGCAGTGGTGACTCCCGATTTGGTGTCCAGAGGTTTTAATGCTGGAGAAATAGTGAAGCAGGTAGCTGAGGTAACTGGTGGTGGTGGCGGAGGCAAAGCCAGATTCGCCCAGGCTGGGGGCAAATATAAAGATAAACTGGATGAAGCCCTTCGCTTGGTGAAAAGCTTGATATAGAATCTGTAGCTGGAGGCAAATATAACGCGCAGCTTGGGGCTTGACATAGGCGATAAGCGGATTGGGGTAGCTCTCAGTGACCCCGATGGTATACTGGCCAGCCCGCTTACTATTATCAACCGTAGAGACGAGAGTCTGGATATAGAGGCAATTACTAATATTGTTAGTCAGCATCAGGTCAAGCAAATCATAGTCGGTCTGCCACGCTCTATGGACGGTAGTATCGGTAAGCAGGCAGAGAAGGTAGAAGACTTTACTCGGAGACTATGTCAGCATACTGAAGTTCCGGTTGAGTTCAGGGATGAGCGTTTATCCACGGTATCAGCTAGACGCTTGATGCAAGCTATTAGCACTAAAAAGACCAGGAAGAAAGTCAGGGATGATGCTATAGCTGCAGCTGTTATCTTGCAGGGTTATCTGGATGAAAGGTATAAGCAAAGTCATAGCAGATAGTTGATGAATCGTTTAAGAGAACACCTAAAAGCTACATTGTACAAATGAGTTCCCACTTAAAAGATTTGGTCTAAGATAGATTAGGGGAGGGAACAATTTACCAAACGGTCAAAAACTATATTGAGGTATTAAAGCCCAGGGAGAGCGGCTTATTAACCTTTATTGGCATTAGCGCCGCTATTGTAGCTGGTGATGGACAGCTACCCCTGAGTTTACTCTTCCTCACCCTGATAACGATTTTGTTTGCCAGTGCCGGGGCTAACGGGCTAACCAATTATTTAGACCGTGATGTTGATACCCGGATGCAACGCACCAAGAATAGAGCTTTGCCGTCAAAACGCATCTACCCTCCAGAGAAGGTATTGCCCTTGACGATAGGCTTGGTTATTGTTGGCTTAGCTCTAGCCTGGCAGCTGCACCCACTAGCCTTCGCCGCCGATTTAATTGGCACTACCGCCGCTTTAGTCTGGCGAAAGAGAGCAACCTGTGTTTTCCCACAAGGCATGCTTGCCGGTTGTGCCCCTGTCTTTATGGGCTGGTTTGCCATTAAGCCCACTCTTAGCTGGGAGATATTACTGTTATGCCTGCTCGTAGCGGTATGGCTACCACTGCATGTGTGGAGTGTGATGGTGGCTAATCGAGATGACTATCTTAGAGCTGGGCTGGGCTACTTCCCAATGAACATAGGGGTAAAGGAAGCAGTAAAGGTGCTGCTGGTGTTCTGTCTGATGCTTTATGCGGCTTCTATTGCTCTCTATTTCGTAGGCGGCTTTGGTTGGCTCTACTTAGTATTAGCTAACCTATTGGGCATTATGATGGTCTATGGTAGTTCACGAGTGGTGATTTCTGGTATCTCTCAGAATGCATGGCGACTATATAAGCTATCTGCTTTCCCGTATCTGGGTTTAATATTTCTTACTATGTCTCTGGATATCTGGCTAATATAAATAAGGGGAAAAGTGGACTTTCGTTTAATTCAAACCGGCCCTGATAGTGAAGCCCGGGCTGCCGAATTGATAACGCCGCATGGTATAGTGCCCACACCAGTATTTTTACCGGTGGGCAGTCAGGCTACGGTTAAGACACTGACCCCTGAGGAGCTTAAAGATATTGGAATACCAATGGTATTGGCTAACACTTATCATCTCTACCTCAGACCGGGAATTGATGTGATTGAGAAGGTAGGGGGCCTACATAAATTTATGGCTTGGGATAGACCCATTCTTACCGATAGCGGCGGTTATCAGGTATTTAGCTTAGCCGCACTACGCCAGGTCAGTGATGACGGCGTTATATTCCGCTCCCATATTGATGGGAGCGAGCACTTTATCACCCCCGAGTTAATCATTCAGTTCCAGGAGGCTCTCGGCGCTGATGTTATTATGGTACTGGACGAATGCCCGGCCAATGATGCCAGCTTTGAAAAAGTGCAGATGGCAATGAAAAGAACACATCAGTGGGCGGAGAGGTGTCAAAGAGCGCAAAGGCGTAGTGACCAGACGCTATACGCAATTGTGCAAGGTGGCGTTTTCCCTCAACTTCGGCATCAGTCGGCTGAATACCTTACCTCGCTGGATTTCTCCGGTTATGCTATTGGTGGCTTGAGTCTCGGCGAACCGAAAAGGGTAACCCTAACCATGATTGAAGAAACGGTGGCTTTATTGCCCGAGACTAAGCCCCGATATCTTATGGGGGTAGGCTCTCCAGAGGATTTGGTAGAGGGTGTAGCCAGGGGGATTGATATATTTGACAGCGCTCTGCCGACTCGTATTGCCCGGAATGGTGCCTTGTTTACCTGGCAGGGTAGACATAATATTAGCAACGCTGTCTATCGTCAGATGGACCAGCCTATCGCTCCCGGCTGTGATTGTTATACCTGTCGCACCTTCTCGGCAGCTTACCTGCATCACCTGTTCAGTTGTGGAGAGCTATTAGGCTATAGACTGGCTACCATTCATAATCTAAACTTCATTCATAATCTAATGCAGAAAATAAGAAGTGCCATCCTGGGTGGCACCTTTAACTCTCTCAAGGATAATTTCCAGACAAGTTACCAGCCGACAGATGAGCCGACACGGCTTGACCAGAAACAAAAGTGGTTAAAATCACGAGTCCATAAATCTGATTAACCTAGGTCATCTCATCATTAATCGGTTCAATCCTAACCCCTTTAGAGATAGCCCAGGTAATTCCAGCTTCAATTTCTTCGTCTTTACCATCAACTTCCAATATTACCCAGCCTCTGTCCTCAGTGATATCAGCCCGAAGAATATTGGTTACAATATTGAATTGTTGCCCAAGGTTATAGACAATTGGTTCGGTAGCCAATTCCCCGAGAAAGGTAAGCGTTACACACCGTTTTGCCATCTCAGTCCTCCAACATCAAGATGATAATCTTAAACCTGGTACCTGTCAATCTAGGACATCTGAGAGTATTTGGAAACCTATCTCCCCCTATTATTTATTAAAGAGAAGGGGGGTGAGGTACCTATCAAGAAGCACAGGTTGAAAAGCGCCTGGTTATAAGCTATAATCAGCTATGATATGTCTGGAATTCTTAGGTTAGGAGACGATTTTGCTCAAAAGCCATAGTTGTGGCGAACTGAACAAAAGCCATGTTGGTATCAAGGTAACCCTGGCTGGTTGGGTAGACCGGCGTCGTGACCACGGGGGATTGATATTCATTGACCTGCGCGACAAAGAGGGTATAGTTCAGGTGGTATTCAATCCGGATATATCTAAGCTATGCCATGAAATAGCCAGTGAGATGCGCCCTGAATATGTGGTTCGGATTAGTGGAGAGGTTGCCCTTCGCCCCCCGGGGACTGAGAACCCTAAATTAGCCACCGGTGATATTGAGGTTATCGTCCATAATACAGCTATACTTAACCCATCAAAAACACCACCTTTTTATATAAACGAAGACACTGAAGTAGAGGAGAGCCTCCGTCTCCAGTACCGCTATCTTGACCTCAGGCGGGCTCGGATGAAGGAAAATTTGCACCTTCGCTACCGGGTGATAAAATTTATCCGTGATTTCCTGGATGCTAAGGGGTTTATTGAGGTGGAAACACCAATCCTGATTAAGAGCACCCCGGAAGGGGCTCGTGATTACCTGGTGCCGAGCCGTCTTCACCCGGGCAAATTCTATGCTCTACCTCAGTCTCCCCAACAGCTCAAGCAGTTGCTGATGGTAGCCGGCGTGGAGAAGTATTTTCAAATAGCCCGCTGCTTTCGTGATGAGGATACACGGGCTGACCGTCAGCCTGAATTCACTCAGCTTGACCTGGAAATGAGTTTTATTGATGAAGAGGACATTATCAACCTGGTTGAAGAACTTTTTACCTCTTTGGTGGAGATAATTAAACCAGAAATGCGCCTGATAAAACCCTTCCCCCGGCTTAGCTATGCTGAGGCGATGGCGTGTTATGGGACGGATAAGCCTGATTTGCGCTTTGGCCTGGAGATAGGAGACCTGTCAGGCATTGCTGCTGAGACTGACTTTTCTATCTTTCGCTCCGTAATCTCTGAAGGAGGCAAGGTAAAGGGCATATGCGCCCCCGGCTGTGCTACCTTTACGCGGCAGCAACTTGATGAGCTAAACAGGCTGGTGCAGGGACTCGGCGCTAAAGGCTTAACAACCATGGCTCTGGGCGCCTCGGCTGGTAGTTTGAGCGGTTTGACCATGGAAGCGGTAAGGTCTGTGGCCGCTAAGTTTTTAACCCTTGACCAGGTTAAAGAGATAGCAGAACGTTTAGGGGCAAATATGGGGGACCTTCTGCTTATCATCGCTGGTAAACCTGAGCTAGTTAATATGGCACTGAGCGAACTGCGCCAGGAGATGGGTCATCGGCTTAAACTGGCTGACCCAAGTATGCTTGCCTTTGCCTACATTGAGAATTTCCCATTACTGAGAATGGATGAAAAGGCAGAGCGATGGGAGTCAGAGCATCATCCCTTTACGGCACCCTGGGATGAAGATGTGCCCTTACTGGATACAGCGCCAGAAAAGGTGCGCGGTAGGCATTATGATGTTATCTGTAACGGGTATGAAATAGGCGGTGGCAGCCTTAGGATTCACACCTCAGAGCTTCAGAGGAAGGTGTTTAGACTTTTGGGTTATAGTGACGAGGAGATTGATGCTCGGTTCGGCCATATGCTTGAGGCTTTTGAGTATGGTGCTCCACCTCATGGTGGTATCGCCCTGGGTCTTGACCGCCTGGTGATGCTACTGGCCAGGGAGGAAACCATCAGGGAGGTAATTGCTTTTCCTAAGAATCAGAGCGCTGTCGATTTAACGGTTAATGCCCCGTCATCGGTTACTGAAGAACAGCTTGCTGAGTTACACCTGCGTCTGCGGGACGAATAGTATATGAATGTAACTCAGGGAGGTTACTGTGATGGAAGCCTTGAAAAAGTTTGAGGTCGCTATTGAGACCTATATTTCTCCACTAACATTTCCAGTGGCAATTAAGTTGTTAAGGAGTGAAGCTGGCATTCCAAAAGGGATTGAGAGAGCCAGTAAGGTGTATGGTCACAAGTTCAACCTGTGCCAGGGATGGGCTATGGCGAGGCATAATGGGGAGTCGGTGGCAATGCTAAAAGATGACCAGATTTGCCCTCTGGGTATAATTGTGCTTGGGCTTGCCGAACTGCCTGAGTTTTATCAGGAGGGGAACATCTTTATTGACCGTTATACAGCTAGCAGCGAAGCCGCTGCCAGGATAGCCGATGAAATGTATAAATTTCCGGTCGGGGAGTATGTGGGTTTGGTTACTGCTCCGGTGCCGACTTGTGATTTTGAGCCAGACCTGGTACTGATATTCTGCAACCCGCTACAATTACTGCGTCTGATACAGGCAGCCATAAATAAAGAGGGTGGTCGTTTCCCCAACTCCATTTTGCCTTCCGCTGCTTGTGCTGATGCCATCGTGCCGGCTATGCTGGATGGGAGATGTCATTTTTCAATACCCTGCTTGGGGGACCGGAGGTATGGCGTCACCTCAGCCGATGAGGTAATTTTTACAGTTCCGGTTGATAGGCTTGAGGAGATAGCCATTGGTCTAAAATACACACAGGAACACGGCATGGTGTTGCCATTACACCGATGGATTGATTTTGAACCGGTGCCATCTGAGGTATATAAGGAATTACGGGGCATGCTTTAGACAGATATGGTTGACATAAATGAAGTAGCGGAGAACATATACCTGATTGATGACTACTTATATTCTATACCAAAGTTTGGTTCTGTTTATCTCCTTAATGAAGAGAAGAAGGCATTAGTTGATACTGGAGTAGCAACCTCAGCCAGCGCTGTTCTAGATGGAATTAGAAAAGCTGGTGTCAGACCTGAAGATATTGCCTATATAATTGTTACCCACATTCACTTAGACCATGCTGGTGGGGCTGGAGTTCTCCTTAAAGATATGCCTCAAGCACAGGTAGTAGTCCACCATAAGGGGGCACGACACCTGATAGGTCCGGTGAGACTGGTAAATAGTTCTATAGAGGTTCAGGGGGAGGAGTTTATAGCCGGGCAGGGTGAAGTTTTACCTATTGAGAGGCACCGGGTGCAAGAAATACATGATGGCGACACGATTAGGTTAGGTAAGGAGCAGCTTCTAAAGTTCATAGATGCCCCGGGGCATGCCCCACATGAGCTGTGTATATCTGAGACTAGAAACGGTGGGCTATTCGTGGGAGATGCGGTAGGTGTGTCCATTAGTGAAAATGAGATTTTATTACCATTCCACCCTCCACCTGATTTTGACCTAGAACTGTGCCTCAACACGCTGGAAAGATTAGCGAAGTTGGCGCCCACGGTACTTTACTACGCACACTTTGGTGTCAGTAATAAGGTACAGGAAAATCTCCGGCTGGCTAGGGAGAAGCTCCAGGTTTGGGATGATATTGTAACTAAAGCAATAAAAGAAGATGCCTTTGATGATGTAGCGAGGAGACTGATGGCTCAAGCTTATGCCGAATTAGAGCCAATAAAAGGAGTGGAATCTCTAAGGTCTCTTTATGAGTATATGGTTAAGATTTATATACATTTGGTTGTTGCCGGACACATAAAATATTATCAAGAAGCCATAAAGCTTAACTGAGCAGATGGAGGAAAGGTGAAAGTAACTAAGGAGAAAATAGGGAACAGTCAGGTGTTTCTGACTATTGAAATGGAGCCGGCTGAGGTAGAAGATGCCCTAGAGAAGTCCTATTACCGCCTAGTTAAGAAAGCTAATATTCCCGGCTTTCGTAAAGGGAAAGCGCCACGGGCGGTAGTGGAACGTAACCTAGGTAAAGAAAGTTTTCTCCAGGAGGCACTAAACCATCTGATTCCTCAGGCTTGTGAGAAGGCAATCGAGGAGCAGAAAATTGATGCCTTGGCTCAGCCACACATTGAAGTTACTCAAACTGACCCGGTGGTATTTAAGGCAACAGTGCCGGTGAGACCCTCGGTTAAACTCGGTGACTACCATAGCATTCAGGTTACACCAGAACCTGTGGAATTGAATAAGGATGATGTTGATATTGTAATGGAGCAACTACGCCATCAGCAGGCTACCTGGGAGCCAGTGGAGCGTCCGGTAGAGTTTGATGATTTAGTAGTTTTAGATATTGAGAGCAATATTGAAGGCAAGCCTTTTATAAACCAGAAAGGAGTTCAATATCAGGTTCATCGTGACTCCACCTCCCCCGTACCCGGATTTGCTGAGCAGTTACCAGGGATGAAACGGGGTGAAGACAAGGAGCTCAAGCTCCAAATCCCCTCAGATTATCCTCGAAGTGAGCTGGCCGGGAAGGAGCCATGGTTTAAAGTGAGAGTTGTTGAGATAAAGCAGGAGAAACTCCTTGAGCTAAATGATGAGTTTGCTAAACAGATTAATCCTGACCTTGAAACCCTGGAATCACTCAGGGAGCGGATTTTGGATAACTTAAGGCTTAGGGCTGAAGAAAAGGCTGGGGCAGATTTTGAGGAAAGGGTAGTTGATGCTGTGGTTGACCTTGCCCAAGTAGAGTTCCCTCCAATTTTGGTGGAAATGGAAGTTGACCGAATGGTTAATGAGCAGTCAAGACGCTTACAGATGGGTCGCCAAGGGTTGGAGGAATACCTCAGCCGCCTTAACAAGACTGAGGTGGAACTGCGAGAAGAGCTACAGCCACTAGCAACCAAGAGGATTACTCGCTCCCTTGTGCTGGAAAAGGTTGCTGAGGCGGAAAAGGTTGAAGCTAGTGATTCTGAGATAGATACTGAGATTGAAGAGATGATAAAAAATGCTGCTGAGAGTAAAGATGAGCTGCAGAAAGTGCTAAATACGCCACAGTCCAGGGAGTCAATTAAGCAGTTACTTATTACTCGAAAAACCCTACAGTGTCTGGCAGAAATAGCCAAGGGTAAACTATAAAGTAGTAAAAATTCCAACTTTAGGCTATTATTATAGTAAAATGAGAGGAGGCAGAAAATGAATAGCCAATCGATGAATGTTATTCCTATGGTAATTGAAAGTGGCGCCAGAGGGGAGCGAGCCTTTGATATATACTCGCTCTTGTTAAGAGAGCGCATTATAATGTTGGGTATGCCAATTAATGACCAGATGGCTAATGTCGTTATTGCTCAGCTTCTCTTTCTGGAGCGAGAGGACCCGGACAAGGATATAAGCCTTTACATTCACTGCCCCGGTGGTATCATCAGTGCGGGTCTGGCTATTTACGACACGATGCAGCTTATTCGCCCTGATGTATCTACTATCTGCGTGGGGCTAGCCGCCAGTATGGGGACGATACTGCTTTGTTCTGGAGCTAAGGGCAAACGCTATGCCTTGCCCAACTCCACTATCCATCTGCACCAGGCGATTGGCGGCGCTCAGGGCTATGCCACCGATATAGAAATCGCCGCCCGTGAGATTATGCGAGTTCAAGAAGTACTGCGGGATATTCTGGTAAAACACACCGGTCAACCAATGGAGAAGATAACTCATGATACTGACCGTGACTTTTACCTTAACCCCGTGCAAGCAGTAGAGTATGGGATTGTAGATGAAGTTCTGAGCAAGCCGGCAAAAGAAATAGCCAAGCCCGATGAAGCTGAGAGTAAGCCAGCAGAAGAAGCAGCTAAAGCTGATAAAACAGAGTCATAGTTGCGTGGAATAAAGCTCCTGGTAGCGTTGAGCTAGTTCGTTAAGAGGGGGAAGCCCCTCTCTGGCTCCCATTTTGGTAATGCAGAATTGGGCAATAATATTACCAAGACGGCCACATTCTTCAAGACTTTTCCCCTTCAGTAGTCCATGGAGAAATCCGGCGGCAAAAGCATCGCCGGCGCCAATAGTGTCTACTTCAGATACCATCTTTTGGCTAGCAGGTTCAATGGTATATTCACCCTCAGCGTCTCTAATATAGCCGACGGCGGTAACTGTTCGATGCCTAACTCCCTTACCTAATTCTAGCCGCGTTCCTTGGCCTAAGGTGACCGCAATAATACGACAGCCTTGCTTGAGGCAGCTTTCGGCACCGACGGTAACATCCTCCCCAGTCAGTTGCTGCAATTCATTCTGGTTAATAAAAAGAACATAAGTCCGGCTTAGTATTGGGGTAAGAGTATCAAGCCCCTTAGCGGCGTATAGTGCCCCGGGAGAGAAACTGAGCTTGACCGACAAGTCTAACTTAGCCATCAGTTCCAGTAAAACCTTGAACTGCCTATCATCAGCGAAGGAAGAGAGGTGAAGTATTCTTGCCTGGTTTATGTAGGTCAAATCCAAATCGCTTGTATTTAGCAAGCTATTAGCACCGGGCAAGACATAGAGAGAACGCCTACCGAGCCTATCACTGAGGCACAACACCGAGCCTGTTTTTGCCCCCGGCTTTGCCTTGATTTGACTGGTATCTACGGCTACTTTTTGAAAATCCTGAAGCAGCATTTTGCCTTCGGTATCATCACCAACCACGCCAGCAAAGCCGGTTTGCACACCTAGTTTGGCTAGACCATAAATGGTATTGGCGGCTGAGCCGCCAGGGGATGATATTACCTCATTAACCACTGCCTCTCCATCATCAAGGATGCGCTCTACCTTATATATATGGTCTATATTCAGTGCCCCCAGCCCAACTACTTCAATATTATTCAATTGAACCCCATCCCCCTTTATCCCCCTTCCCCTTACCAAGGGGAAGGGGGAGGTAATTTTTTAGAGGGGATACCCCTCTAAGACTGCCGAGTTACTAGTTACCTACTCAAACTCCTGTGTCATCTCTTGCCAGACTCCTTTGATATACCTGACCATTTGCTTCAAATAGTCAATGCAGACGCTAATTTTTTCACTTTTAAAATTTCCTTCTTTATCTTGGTAGAGTATAGATACATCATGTGAAGAATAATCTATAGGTTCATCTCCCCACCCTACTTTACCAGAACTTAATGGAACAATATACTGATGAGTTGCCGTGTTTCTGTACCTACGGACTTTATCAAACCATTCTTTTCTCCATTCTTCAGCCATATAATTGGCAACGTTTTGAGGCAACTTGTCTCTTATTTTATCCCATTTGCCATCCTCAGGCTTCAATCCTGAATCGTAGGCATAAACAATATTTAGTTCTTGTAACAGAGTGTTGTGAGCGGACATCAATTCAAAAAAGAACGCCTCTAGATACCACTCTTTCTGTCTGTGCGCTAGCAAAGGCAAACCTAAGTCATCTGGCATACTCGCTGCACCGAGTACTTGTCGGCAGAAGAAGTCGGCTCCATCTAGCTTGAGTCTGGTAGCAAAGTGAAAACTAAACCATAAGTCATTTTGGTTATCTTTGTGCGCCTTTAGTTTACGAGTTTTGTAAGTGCCGTTTTCTATTTTCCTTAGAGGGTCTTGTAACCAATCTTCACCGATTGCCATTATTGGTTTCCTTTTCTGTTATTTTACATAGGATGGGTCAGCCCAGCTTGCCGGCTTCCTCCCTGACCAGGCGTCTTATTCTCTTGTGAATCTCAATGACCTCGGCTATATTTTCTCTACCCGATAGCCAGTGGAAATAGCCCCTATCCCCGGCACCCCCGATTTTCTCTTGTTGTTTAACTATTTTCTCTACTTTGTCTCGGCCCTTTGGCCACACCTCCAGCACCTCGGTTAGGTCGCTGATGGATGTGGACGCCAGGCTCATAGTGGCGTAGGGTAGGGCATACTCATTAGCATTAAAAGCAATGGCTAGTCCTTCCGCCTGCTCCACTGCCTGGAGTATTCTGAAATCGGTAATGCTATCACCGACTACCACCCAGCTTGATAAGGGTTGGTCATACTTGTCGGCAAAGCTGTTTAAAGCGGCTACTTTACGTCGTCCACCAACCGGTTTTACCTGTTTTATGGCTGTACCCAGGTTAGTAGCGGGCAGTTTCTCCCAGAAGAAATTGTCCAATTTTTGCTTAATCCTGTCATCATCGGCAACCGGGTGCATAGTCAGTATGTCTTTCTCAGCTTCTTGTAATAGTCGATAATCTTCTTTACCTAAAGTAGCCCGAAGTTTATCCAGTGGAAATGAGGTGCAGGCTACATTATGGGTATAAATATCTAGTTTTTGGGTGATGTGGATGGCGTACTGTTCATAAGTGGTGCTGATGCAAAATACCTTCCAGCCCTTATCCTGGAGCCAGGAGATAAGCTTATCCGCCTCACCGGTTAGGCTAGCTTTACCAGCTAGATGGGCAATATCGGCTTCAGTGATATTATGGAGCACAAGGAAGGGCACAATAAGCGCCAGGGTATCCCCCGGTTCATAGTCTGCCCTTTCCTCCAGTGTCAGCAGGTCATCATAGCGGCTGATAACCTCAAAAATCTTATCGCCATTGGGGAAAAGCTTCATTAGCTCGTAGGCATTATCCTGAGGTGCTAGCGGTCCTTCAAGGTCAAAACAGATAAAGTTCATATTGTTATCTACCTCACTCCCTTAATCCCCCTCTCCTTCAAAGGAGAGGGGGAAGTGTGATTGTGAAGGGGCTTTGCCCCTTCAACCTTCTCTTGATAAACGAGTTCACCAGGTTAGCTATGAAATCGCCCCTTTTATCATGTTATCAATCTCATCAGTCAGATTATACTCTTTAATAGGTCTTCCCACAGTGTCAACGACTTGTTTCTCTGAGTTTACCCTAATTTTGCCCTGGCTGAAAGCCTTGATGGTAGATATTATTAAAGGGAATTCTCTAGCCAGTCCGTATTGTCGGATGAGTTGGAACAGGCGATTATTTTCGCCCTGCTCCTTTTTAATCGCTTTAAGGGGATGCCCCTTTATCTCGTCCCAATACTTATCAAAGGGCTTGCCCCTAATAGGGAAGGTGCAATAGGTTACTGGCGGACCTTTATCCAGCTCTGGGGTTACCAGATGCATCATTACGCCCGTCTGCTGAGCGTCATTATCAATTAGTTGCCATATTACCTCCTGCCAGGTTCCGGTGGGACCACCCGGAGACGCTGGGTGGAGGTTAATCATGTTATATCTCTGGCACATCTCCTCACCAACAATCAGCATATAACCAGCCAGCACACACAGGTCGGGGTTAAAATCTTGCAGTCGATTCATCACCTCTCTATCGTATTCAAGCTGCCGCTGAGGCAGGGTTTCGACTTGACTGGCGACAGGAGCGCCTTTTCTAGCTTTAAACTTTTGGTAAGAAAAGCAGATAAGGGGGATATGATAATCCATAGCCTGATTGAGGAGCAGGTCACTTTCCTCTGATTCTCCGGGCTCGCGATTGCAGAAAACAAAAGCTATCTCAGCCATAATCTCGCCTAGTGCGATTTGGCTCTGCACTGCTTGCAGGAGGTCTATGGCGGCTTTATCCCTACCGGTAGAAAACCAGCCGATTTGATATACCCTGTCCATCATAGCTTCTTTCTTAGTTTTGCCCAGGTGCTGGCAAGATAAATCAATGGGTTTGACATATGGCCAAAGGCTTTGCCTTGGGCTAAAGCCCGAAGAAAATCATCCTTGCCATTGAATTCAGGCATCTCAACATAGGCATTGCCTATCTCAGAGCGAGTGTGGGCATCACTGCCGGCACTCCCGGGGATACCGTACTTCTGGGCAAAGTTCCGGGCTTTGGCTGAGTTCCAGGGGAAAGGGCTTCTTGAGTTGAATACCTCAATAACATCAATTTGTGCCAGCACTTGTTCTATTATTTTGGTGCCCAGACCAATTCTTCTCATTACATCAAAGGGGTGTGGTATGCATACCAGTCCGCCTTGAGACTTGATTCTGGATATCGTCTGCTCGACAGACAAACGACTGGGTATGGTTTCTTTAAGAAACATCCCCATAATTTCGCCATGTGTGGTTAAGATTTCCTCAGCCACAATTACACGAAAGGGACAAGTACGCTGCATTTTTAATGCTCCCTCAGCGGTGCCATGGTCGGCGATGGCAATACAATTTATACCTATCTCCAAACAGCGGGTGACAATCTGGTCTAAGGTAGTTTGGCAGTCCAGGGAATATTCAGTGTGAATATGAAAGTCAGCTTTTAGTAGTTTATCTTTCATCCTCTAGCTAACCCTCTCCAGATAGCTACCACTGCGGGTATCAACCTTAATTATATCTCCGGTGTTAATAAACAAGGGGACCTGGATGGTGATGCCAGTCTCCAGTTTGGCTGGTTTATTGCCGGCCGTAGCGGTATTTCCCTTAAAACCGGGGTCGGTTTCAGCTACCTGAAGCTCAACCGCCGGCGGTAGTTCCACACCAACCAGCTCATCTTTGTAGCTTGATACTTCAGCAGACATGCCTTCCTTCATATAATCAATGACATTGCCCAGTTGGCTGGCACTAAGGGGCGTCTGCTCGAAATTCTCTTCATCCATGAAGTAATACAGGTTGCCGTCATTATAAAGATATTGCATTTGGCGATAGTCAAGACGTGCCCGGATGAACTTCTCACTTGCCTGAAAGGTTCGTTCAATGGTATGACCACCACGAATATCACGCAGCTTGAGTCGGCTCAAGGCAGTTTTTTTCATCTTGATGTGCTGATAGTCAAGAACCTGATACAGCCCCCCATCTAGCTCAATAGTAATTCCCTTCCTTAAATCACCACTACTTATCATATTAAACTCCAATTATTGTTATTTATTAGCTTTGGTCAGTGTTCTAGGTTTACCATCTTCCATTATGACCACATCCTCAATCCTCACTCCTCCCCACCCGTTAATGTAAATACCGGGCTCAATGGTGAATATCATGCCATCAGCCAGCTTTTCTGGTGAATTTTGGCCAAGGCGTGGCGACTCGTGTGGAGACAGTCCTATGCCGTGACCCAGACCATGCCCGAAGGCTTCACCGTAGCCGGCTTGTTCAATAACCTCTCTTGCCAGACTATCCGCCTGGTCACCAGTCATACCTTCCTTAATTATAGCCATTGCCGTTAGCTGGGCGCCAAGAACAGTGTCGTATGCTTTATTGAAGGTATTATCCGGGGTACCCAGGCAGATGGTGCGACTCAGGTCACTGGAGTAGCCTTCAATCCTGGCTCCAATATCAATTATTACTGGCTCGTCAGGCTGGATAGCGCGGGGTGAAGGTTTAGCATGGGGTAGAGCCGAATTTGGACCGGAAGCCACGGCGATGTCAAAGGGTATGGTCTGGCTGCCGTTCTCCCGCAGGAATTTCTCTATCTCCCAGGCTATCTCTTGCTCGCTCATGCCAATGCCAATCTCACCTTGAATATAGTTAAAGGCATCGTCAGTCATTTTCACAGCGTTAGAAATAAGCTCAATTTCCTCAGGCTCTTTTATTGCCCGGAGGGATTCCACCAGCCCATCCACGGGAATTAGTCTGAGCTGGGATTTATTTAAGGCTTCGGTTAACTGTCGGTACATAGTGAAAGTAACATGTCCCGCTTCAACCCCCAGCCTTCTCAGGCTTAGGTCAGCTACCAGTTCAGGAAGCCAGGCGGTGACATCATTAGTTATCTGAAAAATCTCATAATCAGGAGCTTGTGTCCTGGCTTGCTCCAGGTAGCGAAAGTCAGTAGCCAAAATTGTATTTTGGGGGGTAATTAACAAGAAACCTGTCGAACCATCAAAGCCAGAAAGGTAATATCTATTCTCTGGCTGTGAGATAAAGACGGCATCAATCTCCTTCTCAGCTAGCTTTTGGCGCAACTTTTCAAGTCTATTGTCTATGTTCATCACCTTTTTCCTGTGCCATGGGGTGGGCGGCTAGATACACCTTTTTCGCCTGACTTTTAGTTACATGGGTATAAATCTGGGTGGAAGATAGGTCGGCATGACCCAGAAGTTCCTGGACTACTCTTAAATCAGCCCCGCCATCAAGGAGATGGGTGGCAAAGGTATGACGCAGTAAGTGGGGATGAACCTTTTTATCTATGCCGGCTAAGCGGGCATATTTGGCTAATATCTTTTGTATCCTTCTTGCCGGGAGACGCTCGCCATCGCGATTAAGGAACAGGGCGCGGCTCTTTTTTTTGCCCAGGAGCTCAGGTCTACCCTGACCGAGATAGGTAGTCAGAGCCTCGGCGGCTGGCTTGCCCATCAGGACTGCCCGTTCCTTAGCCCCTTTCCCCCAGACCCTGATTTCGTGGGTGTTGAGGTTAACCTGCTCCAGGTTTAGCTGCACCAGCTCACTCACTCTTATTCCGGCGGCATAGAGTAGCTCCAGCAGGGCACGGTCGCGCTGTCCCTGTGGCGTGGATAAATCAGGCGTCTCTAGAAGTCGCCTTACCTCTTCTATAGTCAGAAAGGAGGGCAAACGCTTATCCAGCTTGGGTGAGGAGGTAGTAGCTACCGGGCTGGTGGACATTATCCCCTCGCGTAATAGGTAACGGTAAAAAGAGCGGATAGCCGATAGCTTGCGGGCAATGCTTGCTTTGACAAAGCCCTGCTTCATAAGATAGGACAGATAATCACGCAGGGTAAGCCTGTCCACCTCCTTTAGTGAGCTAATACCGTTGGCTTTAAGGAAGTTGAAGAAGCCCAGCAAATCAGCCGTATAGTTACGCACCGTATAGGGAGAAGCATTCCGCTCCGCCTCAAGGTAATTTATGTATTTATTAAAAACTTCCTGCATAAATTCCTTTCTAATAAGGAGACATCTGCTAATTATGTGCGTGAGGTTAATTGCTGAATAGACAGCCTAATAAAAAGCCCGGTAGTATAGAAAAATGCTTCAACTTCATTACGTTTGGGTGGTGCTCTTTTTTCACCTTGTTTAACTGCATGCCTATATTGATTTGCGTACTCTATGTAATCCCGTAACATTTTCTTGTAGTAGTTACTGAGTTTCAACATGCTAATGAATTTTTCTCTATTACCAGACAGGTCGTCATCTTTACCTGTAACTACTTTCGCCATTGCTTCCAAAGCTTCATACATATCGGTAACAGTATCAGCTAGTTTCTCAGGTTGCCTACATGCTTCTAGAAAATGACGTAAGCCTTTTTCAAAGGGAACTAGAACCCCGTGCAAAGTTTGGTCTGAGAGCCACTTAAGATTCTCATTCAATAAAGCTTCATCTAGTAACTTTGCTCCACTTGGCCAAAATGAACCATCACGCCATTCTATTCCTAAGTCAGTTTCACTCATTGTAATAGTGTTTTGTATCAGCCAAGTAAGCAAAGGGGCGTAATCTAAATATTTATATTCCTTAATACTGAATGTTTCGTAAAGAGCCTCTAAAGCCAGAAGGCAGTTATAAAAATTGTGTCTCACGTATTTATGAAAAATCCAATTATCTTGATACTCTATACCAAGTCGAGTCGCTACTCTGTATTTGCTTGCTAGCACCCATTGGGACGGGCTCGCCTCAAGCCTAGCCAACTCAGACAACTGCTGTTCAATTTGGTTCAATATTCTATTTATGAAGCGTTCTTCAGCCTCTTCTATGTTTATCTGAATATTAAATCGTTGATGAAAGGGAGGTTTGACAATGGGTTGATTATTTGCTTCATGCTCTGATTCTTCTACCATAATCGACCTCTTATTAAGTGTGCATTATTCAGAAAATACCACAACCTTTGTCATTGTTGAACCCGCATTACAATTCCCTTTTTTCTTCTATCTTACCCGTATACTCACATTTAGTGCATTTTGTCCAGTTTTTCCGGTAAGCGGTGAGGAGTCCACCGCATTTGGGGCAGGGCTGGGGGAGGGGTTTCAAACTGGTGGCAAAACGACAATTGGGGTAGTTACTGCAGCCATAAAAGGTGCGCTTCTTTTTGCTGAGCCTCTCTACCAGCTCACTGCCACACTCCGGGCATTTCACCCCAATCTTCATTAGGAAGGGTTTGGTGTATTTGTGCTCTGGGTAATGGCTACAGGCGAGGAACTTACCGTAACGTCCGGTCTTGATGACCATAGGATGTCCCTCAGGGCAGGTTTCATCGGTTACTTCATCGGCTAGCTTCACCTTCTCCATAAGCTGGGAGGCGTTTTGCAGGCTTTTGGCAAAGGGGGTATAGAAATCTTGAATGACATGCACCCAGTTCTTGTTCTCGTTAGCTATTTCATCTAACTCGTCTTCCATACGGGCGGTAAACTCAATATCAACGATGTCAGGGAAATATTGGCACAGCAGGTCGTTGACAATAAACCCCAGGTCGGTAGGTTGAAAACTCCCCCTGACCTTGTTGACATAACTCCGTTCCTGAATTGTAGATAGGGTTGGGGCATAGGTGCTGGGACGCCCGATGCCCCATTGCTCCAGCATCTTAATCAGTGTCGCTTCCGTAAAGCGGGGTGGGGGCTGAGTAAAGTGCTGCTCCGGGAAGAGCCCGAGAAGTTCAAGCTTATCGCCTTTTTCTAGTCGGGGGAGTAGCGAGACTTTTGGCACTTCTTTCTCGGCCTCGTCCTTTCCCTCGGTATAGAGGATGGTAAAGCCGGGAAACCTGATAACGGAGCTTGAAGTTCTAAGCCGATAATCAGCCTTAGCCAGCGGGCGTTTGGCGTCAATGTCAACGGTGGTATTATCAAAAGTTGCCGCTGACATCTGGCTTGCCACCATCCGTTTCCAGATGAGCTCATAGAGCTTAAACTGGGTAGCGGAAAGGTATGGCTTGAGCAGGGATGGCTCCCGCCAGACCTTAGTTGGGCGAATAGCCTCATGAGCTTCTTGTGCTCCCTTGACACTTCTGGTGAAGGAACGGGCGTGTGGTGGTATAAATTGAGAGCCATACCGATCAACAATAAATTCTCTGGTTTCAACTATTGCCGAGCGAGCCACCCGGGTTGAATCAGTGCGCATGTAGGTGATAAGCCCTACACTGCCCTCATCACCTATGGGTAGACCTTCGTAGAGCTGTTGCGCCACTGCCATAGTCTGCTTGGCAGTGAGGTGAACCTTGCGCCAGGCTTCCTGTTGCAGAGTGCTGGTGATAAACGGTGGTGCTGGCTGGCGGGTTACCTTTCTGGTGCTTACTTTGATAACTTTGTAGCTGGCTTCTTCCAGTTCAGCTTTAATCTCAGCCGCTTCTTCCTGACTATGAATGTCCAGCTTGGTGCCATCAGTAAGACCAATAAGCATAGCCCGGAAGACTATCACTTCAGCGTCTATTTTCTTGGTTAACTCCGCCTCAATAGTCCAGTATTCTACCGGAATAAATGCCTGGATATCCCGCTCGCGGTCAACAATAATCCTTAAGGCTACTGATTGGACTCTACCGGCGGATAGACCACCTCTTATCTTCCGCCACAGAAGTGGGCTAATCTTATAGCCTACCAGTCTATCCAGGATACGGCGAGCTTGCTGAGCATTGACCAGTTGCATATCTATGGAACGCGGGTGCCTAAAGGCACGCTGAATTGCCTCTTTGGTTATTTCGTGAAAGATAACACGGCGGTAGGGTATCTTATTAGATTTGGTTACCTCAGCCAGATGCCAGGAGATAGCTTCTCCCTCACGGTCGGGGTCTGTCGCCAGATATACGGCCGATGCCACTTTGGCGGCTTGCTTTAACTCCTGCACAGTTTTGCCTTTATCTCGGGATACCACATATTTAGGCTCAAAACCATGTTCTACATCTATCCCTAACCGACTCTTGGGCAGGTCTCTTACATGACCCATTGAGGCTTTAAGGTTATAGCCGCGACCTAAAATCTTGCTGAGTGTCCTTGCTTTGGCTGGTGACTCTACGATAACCAATTTTTTGCTCATCGCCCTAATCTACCTTTACCCGGTATTCTTCCCTGACTTCCCGAGCCAGGACATAATTCATCGTCCCAACCTGCTTCACCAATCCTTTAAGCTCCATCATAGCCAGGGTGCTGCTAACTGTTGAGACGGGCAGACCACTTGAGCGGCAGACCTCATCAATATGAGTCGGTTCCGCCGATAGTTGCTTTAGTAATAAAGACTCGGTGTCGGAAGATGGTATGACCTCTTGCAATTCTATCTGACGAGTGACCACCGTCAGGTTTAGCTCCTCTAAAATATCAGTGTAATTGCGAACTAGCTTGGCTCCTTCCTGGATAAGGTGATTGGTCCCGCTACTTGCTGGCGATAGAACACTGCCCGGGATGGCAAACACCTCTCTATTTTGCTCCAATGCCAGACGAGCGGTAATCATTGCCCCACTGGTCTCTCCGGCTTCAACAACTAGAACTCCAAGGCTTAGTCCACTCATGATACGATTACGGCGGGGGAAATTATCAGCCCTGGGTCGGGTGCCCAAGGCATACTCACTTATCAGAGCTCCCTGCGGCATAATACGGCGAGCCAGATTAGCGTTCTCGGCCGGGTAAACAATATCAAGCCCACAGGCAAATACCGCAATACTCCGGCCACCGGCGTCTAAAGCACTCTGGTGAGCTACGGAATCAACCCCTTTAGCCAAACCACTGACAATAGTAATTCTACTCCGAGCCAGGTCAGTAACTATTTCCTCGGTTACCTGCTTCCCGTAAACAGTAGTCCGGCGAGTACCCACCACTGCCAGACACCATTCGTCCTCAGGGAGCAGGGAACCCCTGACATAAAGCACCGGTGGGTAATCGTATATTTCCTTAAGTCGGGATGGATAATCTTGGTCGTGCCAGGTGAGCACCTTTACCCCGTAGCGGTCTAGCTTTTCCATCTCGGCTTCCAGAGAAACCTTGGTTCGCCAGGAGGTAATGGCGTTTATTGAGTTTCTGTCCAGCCCCGAGTGCTTTAGCTCGGTTGGGGCCGCCTGCCAGGCATTTGCCAGATTGCTAAAGTAGTTCTCAAGCTGGGTAATTTTAACTCGCCCGATGCCCGGTACAAGACTAAAGCCTACCCAATATTTAATGTCTTCCTTACTCACTTCCAAGTCAATGCCATTCTAGCACAGAGGTGAACTGAAGACAATTAGAAAATTACCTACCTCACCCCCTTGGTCCCCTTTTCCTTCAAAGGAGAGGGGGAGGGTTAGGGTTAGAAAAAGAGGGAAGCCTCTCTTAGACTTTCCTTTAATCTTCTCTCTTTGCCTTGGACGTTACAGGAGATTATTTAAGCGGGCAGTAAAAGAGGGGTGTAAGCCCCTCTTAAAATAAATCTTCCCCCTCCCTTATCAAGGGAGGGGGATTGGATGCAATGGTTCAAATCCCCCTTCGTTTCTTGGTAAGATTGGAACTCAGCTCCGATTGAACAATAAGCCAACAAATTATTGACAATCCCGCGAATATGATACATTATTAAGCCTGAAGAAAGCCTTCTCTTTAATCAAGGAATGTATAGTGCGAATCAATTCTTTTAGATTTAACCTTCAGGAATTAGACGGAGCATTAGGCGACTTGGGCATACTACTACCACTGATGGTAGCGCTGATCCTTATCAATGGACTAAATGCAACATCAGTCCTTATATTGGTTGGACTGTTCTACATTGGATATGGATTATACTATCGTGTCCCAACACCGGTTCAACCACTGAAAGCAGTACCTGACTCAATAGATTTCGAACAAGGCTTGGCTGGCTAGTGAATGATGCGGAAACTATCTGAGCTTATCGTGCTAATTAAAGGCGGTGGAGAAGTAGCTAGCGGTATCGCCTATCGGCTACACCTCAGCCATATCAGAGTCTTCCTCACTGAGGTAGCTACTCCCCTGGCAGTCAGTCGTGGCACCACCTTCTCCGAAGCCGTTTTTGATGGGGTGAAAACAATCATGGGAGTGAGGGCAGAGCTTGTTCCCGCCCGACAAGAAGAAATCTACCACATCTGGCAACAGGGAAATATACCTATAATGATAGACCCTGAAGCGTCAATAAAAGAGAAAATAAAACCTGGCGTGTTGGTTGATGCCATCATGGCTAAACGAAAAACTGACACCAAGATTACTGATGCCCCACTAGTAATTGGCGTGGGGCCGGGCTTTTATGCTGGTAGAGATGTGCACATTGTGGTGGAGTCCAATCACAGCCACAACCTGGGCAGGGTGATATTGGAAGGAGAGGCGGAGAAGAATACGGGAATCCCGGTAACTATCGGCGGACTGGCTAAAGAAAGAGTGGTTTGGTCACCCCAGGCGGGTATCTTTACCTCAAATAGAGAGATTGGAGACTCAGTAGTTGCTGGCGAGGTTATAGGTCAGGTTGGAGACCGGCCATTAGAAGCGCCGATAGGCGGTATGTTGCGTGGTCTTATCAGAAGCGGGGTAGGAGTCACCAAGGGCAGTAAGCTTATTGAAGTTGACCATGTGCATGATAGGGCTATTTGCAATTTTATCACTGATAAGATGAGGGCAATAGGTGATGGAGTTCTTAGAGCCATAATGCTAAAATTTAGCACAGATGACTAGTACTTGGAGGTAGAGTATGCTGGAAATTTATCAGGAACTAGTCAATGTAACATCAACGGGAGAACAGGCAGTCTTAGCCACTGTCATCTCCAGTCGTGGCTCTGCTCCACGTAGAGCTGGGGCAAAGATGCTAATCAAGAAAGATGGCACCTTTATCGGCACTGTAGGTGGCGGGGGCGTTGAGCAGCGAATCAAGGAGAAGGCTGTTGAAGTAATGAATTCAGGCGAGCCGCAAATAGTGCACCTCGACCTTTCTGGTAAAGGTGAAAAGGCGGCGATGATTTGCGGCGGGCAGATGGATGTCTTCCTTGAACCAATCCTGTTTCCAGAAACACTCTACCTCTTTGGAGCTGGGCATATCTCTCGGAGCACAGCGGCGATGGGTAAGATGCTCGGGTTCCGCGTGGTAGTAATAGACCCACGTCCTGAATATAATAATAGCGACCGCTTCCCCGATGCTGATTCATTGATAGTTGAAGAGTATGATATTGCCTTCCCTAAATTAAGCGTGGACGATGGCAGTTACATTGTTATTTATACCACGGGGCATGTCGTTGATGAGCAATGCCTGCACTTTGCTGCTGACACTAAAGCGAAGTACATCGGGATGATCGGTAGTAAAAAGAAGGTTAAAGAGGTTAAAGAGCGCTTACTACAAAAAGGAGTGACACCACAGCAATTGGAAGGGGTGCATTCCCCAATCGGGCTGGAAATTGGTGCGGAAACTCCCGATGAGATTGCCCTAAGTATACTAGCCGAAATAATCAGTGTCAGAAGAAGCGCCTTGACCTAAAGAGAAATTTGAAATACCTCCTTCTGTACTTGTTCTCGCTGGGCAAGATTAATCATCAGCTTGGAGAAAGCGGCGAATCTCTATATAATCACTCCAACTATCAATATCACTTCCAATTATTGCTGACTTGAAGTCCACTGTAGCCAATTGGGCAATGTGCTTCTCAATAATTTCTCTTCCTCCCTTGTCACCGGTTACTTTGATTAGATCAGGGATGAGAGATCTATCAAAGAGGACAGGATTTCCCCTTTTGCCGTTGTAAACAGGAGCCACCATGATGCTCCCTGATTCTTCATATTTATCTATCAGGGTATCTATGATGGCATGGCTAACGAGCAACTGGTCCCCCAACAGGACAAGAACAGCCTGTGCTTGGGGACTGATTGCCTGAAGTCCTACCTTGAGGGAGGTGCTCAGACCTTCTTTATAAGATGCATTCTCAATTATTTGGACTTGACTTTGCTTTATTTCTCTTCGCAGCTTAGTCGCCTCAGCGCCCAAAACCACTATCACCTCGCTGACTTTTGATTGGAGGGCATTATCAATCACATGTTGTAATAGGCTCTTTCCCTTAATCTGTAATAGGAGTTTAGGGAACCCCATTCTGGTGGCTTCGCCAGCGGCCAGCACGATTACTGATATCATCGGACTACGTTAGTTAATCTTTCAGATGAATGGAAAAAGGTTACACCATTGCCCCTGTCTTGTCAAATGTTCGAATTGCGTTATAATTATTGTTACCGAAAATGGTAAATATATGTGAGTCAACCCGAGTTTGAGGAGACCTTCAGTAGAGCCCTGACTTTCATAAATAGATTGATAGTGTGGAATAAAATGTTCAAGTTGGCAGATTCTCCACCCTATGAGACGACTGAATTGGAGGCGGGCTCATACTCATTATTAGGACTTTTGGGTTTGCTCCGAAGCTATGAGATATGCCTCAGCAGCGTGAAATGAACTGCGTACCAAGGGGCCAGAAATAACAGAGACGAACCCCATTTCTCTCCCCATATTTTGATATTCTTCAAACTCTTCAGGGGGGACGAACCTGACTACTTTGTGGTGCCTTAAGGAAGGCTGCAGGTATTGACCTATGGTTAACAGGTCACAGCTAGCCTGCCTAAGGTCGGCCATTACTTGAATGACCTCCTGCTGAGATTCACCTAAACCCAACATGAGCCCAGATTTGACCAAGAGTCGGCTGTTGAGTAGCTTGGTTTGTTTCAAAATCTCGAGTGACCGCTGATATTTCGCCTGAGGGCGAACTTCAGTATAAAGCCGTGGTACCGTCTCCATATTGTGGTTGAGGACAGCCGGAGAAGTATCTATTACAGTCTCCAATGCAGAGAGTGCGCCCATGAAATCAGGGATAAGGACTTCGACCATGATATCGGCGTCATATTTGTGGATGGCTTCGATAGTGCGGGCAAACTGGGCAGCACCGCCATCAGTTAGGTCATCTCTGGTCACCGAGGTAATAACTGTATACCGAAGTCCTAGCTTTTTAATCGCTTCCACAATATGCTCCGGTTCTTGGGGGTCAGGAGCACACGGCTCTCCATACTTTACGGCACAAAAGGTGCAGTCACGGGTGCAAACATCCCCCAGTATCATGAAGGTGGCAGTACCTTCAGCAAAGCATTCTGGTCGGTTGGGACAATGGGCACTCTCGCAAACGGTATGCAGCTTCAGACGATGAATGAACTTCCTCATCGGGGCTAAAGTAGCCGGAGCGAGAGGGCTTAGCTTCAGCCATTCAGGGCGCCGCGTATAGCCAGTCACTAACATCTCCTTGCTCACACTTTAATCCAAATACGACCGAGAATGAATTAAATACCGCCTCTATAATAGCCTCCGATTCTACAGAATACCCCAATAATTCTGAGACCGAGGTCATCGCTTTCCCTTTTATGCCACAAGGGTTTATAAATTCGAAATAGCGTAAATCATTATTTACGTTGAGAGCAAAGCCGTGCATGGTAATGTAATGGCTAACATGGATACCTATAGAGCAAATCTTCTCCTCACCTACCCAGACACCGCCCGGATACTTTGCCACCCGGCGACCCTTGATACCAAAATCAAGTAGTAACCTTATTACAACTTTTTCTAATTTCCAGATATACTCTCGCACTCCCAGGCCTATTTCTTTAAGGTCGAGAATGGGATAGCCAACAAGCTGCCCTGGCCCGTGATAGGTGATGCTACCCCCACGGTTGGTATGAAAGACGGATATTCCCTCACGAATTAAAATGTCTGGAGAGACAATTATTTCTTCTTCTCCCCTGAACCGCCCTACGGTGAACACTGGTGGATGCTGGAGGAGTAGCAGTACATCAGGAATTTCGCCCTCAGCTCGCGCTTGGCTCAATATTTGCTGTTGCTTTAAAGCAAGCTCATAAGGCACCACTCCCAGGTAGTCAGCAATACAGGTCCTTCTGGATGACAGCGAGGCATTCTTGAGAATCCATGGGTGATTAGTTTTCTTAGCGGTGGAAATAACCATAATCAGCCTACATCCTCTGGAAGTGGATTGAACCCTCCATCTGTCCCATCGCTGCCTCACGCAGTGCTTCAGGTAAAGTGGGATGGGCATGAAGGGTATGGGCAATATCTTTAGCGGTGCCTCCTATTTACATGACCAGCGTACCCTCAGCAACAAGGTCGCTAGCATGAGGCCCACTGATGTGCAAGCCCAGCACCCCGCCATCCTCGGCATTACAAATCATCTTGTGAATATACTGGCAAACTCAACCCCCACATGACTCTCCCCAATGACCACCAGACTTTCCAGAAGTTGACCCTGATATTGTCAATCTCTATTCCAAAATCTTGCGCCCTTCTCACTTCAAGGAGTACTTCAGCACTTCTGACCAGAGCCTTGGTCGGAATACAACCCCGGTTAAGGCAGGTAGGCCCCAGCCTGTCCTTCTCCACCAAGAGCCACCTTAGCTCCCAGATGAGCCGCATGAATTGCGGCCACATAGCCACCGGGACCCCCTCCAATTACCACTATATCCTTTTCATTCACAGTCCTGATTCCTCGGTGCAGTCCTTATTCGTTCTACCTACTTCTTAACCACCAAAAACCAAGTTAGCCTTTTATCAAGGTTATATTGCCAGCCTCTCGTCCTCCATTCCCTTAACAAACTCTTTTTTACCCATGGCTACCCATCTTCCAGCGCAGGTCTAGCTGTCTGGCAGCCCTTACCTCATCCAGGCGCCTCAGCGGTGTATTATGAGGAGCAGTGTGCAGGATTTCGGGGTTCTCCTCCACATCTTCGGCGATTTCTTTCATTGCCTTAATATAGGTGTCCAGTGTCCCTTTGCTCTCCGTCTCTGTAGGTTCAGTCATGAGAGCCTCGTCAACTATTAAGGGAAAATAGACAGTCGGGGGGTGAAGCCCATAATCAAGCAAGCGCTTGGCTATATCTAATGTCACCACGCCCTTTGCCTTTTGCCATTTTCCAGAAAAGACTACCTCGTGCATGCAGTTGCGGTCATAGGGGAGATAATAATAGGCTTTTAGCTTCTCCTTAAGGTAGTTCGCATTCAGGACGGCGTTCTCACTTATCTCCCTTAGCCCTTCCGCGCCCAGAGACCTGATGTAAGCATAAGCCTTGACCATGACGCCAAAGTTTCCGTAGAAATCAGCAATCCTGCCTATAGGCCTGGCTGGTGAAGTGAAAGCATACCTCCCATTACCCTCAGTCACCACTGGCGTAGGCAGAAAAACGGCCAAACTCTCCTTAGCGCAGATGGGACCGGAGCCCGGCCCGCCGCCCCCGTGTGGAGTGCCGAAGGTTTTGTGAAGATTCAGCTGGACATAGTCATAACCAAGCTCGCCAAATTTCACCCTCCCCAGGAACGCATTCAGGTTCGCTCCATCCCCACCCAGTAGACCACCTCTTTGGTGTACCAACTGGCTAATCTCAAGTATTTGTGGGTCAAATAGACCTAAGGTGGTCGGCATGGTCAAGGTTAACGCCGCTACTTCCTTGTTCATCATGCATTCAAGGCTCTTTAAATCTATGTTACCCTCCTTATCGGAAGGTACTACGTCTATCTCAAAACCACACATGGCTACGCTGGCCGGGTTGGTGCCATGAGATGAGTCCGTTAACAATATCTTCTTCCGGGATTTATCCCCCCGGTCATGATGATATGCCTTTACCATTAGCAGGCCAGTAAGTTCACCATGCGCTCCGGCCAGGGGCACCAGGCTGGTGGCACTCATGCCGGTAATCTCAGTTAGATATTCCTGCAGCTCAAACATAATCTGCAGGGCTCCTTGAACCGACTCCTCTGGCTGGTAGGGGTGAATTGAAGCAAAACCCGGCAGTTTGGCAACATCCTCGTGCCATTTAGGGTTGTACTTCATGGTACAGCTCCCCAGGGGGTAAAAACCGCTGTCCACTCCATAATTGAGCTTGCTCAGGGCAGTGAAATACCTCACCAGCTCAACCTCGCTTACCTCAGGTAGCTCAAGCTCCTGGCGTAGCAGCTCCTCGGGTGGCATCTCGGCCGGGGATACATCCAACCGTGGGAGACTGCACCCCACCTTGCCCGGTTGGCTAATATCAGGCAGTAAATAATGACCCATTTTCTCAGCCCCCCTGTCTTCCTAGAATTTCAACCAGCCTGTCTATTTCCTGCTTGGTATTCATCTCAGTTACACAGAGCAGCATACCATTTTCTATTAGGTAGCTTATATCCAGACCACCAATTATCTTTTCCTGCAAAAGCACCTGGTTAATCTGGGATGGTACTTTAGGACAACGAATGACAAACTCCTTAAAGAAGGGCTGCTGGAAAGCGAGGGAATAGCCTTTAAGTCTGCCGATTGCCCCGGCGGCATAGTGTGCCTTGTGATAGCACAGCTCAGCCACCTGCCTCATGCCTTTCTTACCCAGGGTAGCTAGGTAAACAGCGGCTGCCAGAGCCAGCAAAGCCTCGCTGGTGGAGATGTTAGACGTTGCCCGCTCCCTCCGGATATATTGCTCACGGGTCACCAGGGTCATTACATATCCCGGTTTACCGTCTACATCCGCCGTCTTGCCTACAATTCGGCCCGGCATCTGGCGTACATATTCCTTCCGGCAGGCGAAGATACCCAGGTAGGGGCCGCCAAAACTCATTGGGATACCTAATGGCTGACCTTCAGCGACAGCTATATCAGCCCCGTAGTCGCCTGGCGGCTTGAACATCCCCAGCGAAATAGGGTCGACGATGGCGATGACCAGAGCACCCATATCATGGGCCTTCTGAACATAAGCCTCTATCTCTTCAAAATAGCCAAGGAAATTGGGCTGCTGGGCGACTAAACAGGCACAGCCTGAAGGTAAGCTGGAGCTTGACTCCACCGTTTCCAGAGAAAGGTTCCGGCCCTTGACGTAAGTATCTATCACCTCACGATATACCGGGTTCACCGTGGTCAACACAGCAACCTTATTCCTTTTGGTAATCACACATGCCATTACCGCCGCTTCGGCAGCGGCGGTGCCTCCATCATACATCCCGGCATTGCCCACCTCCATCCCAGTTAGCTGACAGACCAGCGACTGGTACTCATAGACGGTTTGTAGTGTGCCCTGGCTGACCTCAGCTTGATAGGGAGTATAAGCGGTATAGAACTCGCTGCGACCAGTGATGTGCTCAACTGTCCCGGGAATGAAGTGCCGGTAGCTACCGGCGCCCAGAAAACAGGTATAGTTATCCAGGTTTACATTCCGGCTGGCCAACTGATTAAGTTCTCTTTTTAGCTCGAGTTCAGATAGGGGGAGAGGCAAATTAAAGCGGGCACTACGCAATCTCTTCGGTATATCCTGAAAAAGCTCTTCGATGGAGCCGACCCCAATTTCCCGCAGCATGGCGCTGCGGTCAGCATCCGTATTCGGCAAGTATGGCGATGGCATCACTACTCTCCTCTATCTATTCCAGGCCTTCTTCAGATATCTCAATGACAAACTCATCATACTTATCACTATCCATCAAGGCATCAAGCTCAGAAGGGTTGCTCAATGCTAACTCGACCAGCCAGCCGTCTCCGTAGCAGTCCTCGTTCACCAGCTTGGGTTCATCGATAACAGCCTGGTTAGTTTCCGTTACCTTCCCGCTAACCGGAGCAAAGATGTCGGTCACTGCTTTCACCGATTCCACCTCGCCCATCTTTTTGAACTGCTCCACTTTAGTGCCGGGAGCGGGCAGGTCAAGATATACTATATCCCTCAGGTGATTTCGGGCATAATCGGCAAGCCCCACTTTCCCCTTACCCCCAGGCTCAGGACGAATCCACTCATGGTTTTGTGTGTACTTGCAGTCCTTGGGGTTCATTTTACTCTCCTCTATTGTAGAATTTCTTATTCACTATCTGAGCTGGAACTGGTTTATTGCGAATTATTATCTCAATAGTAGTGCCGATATTTGCCAGGGCAATAGGGACATAGCCAAAGCCAATATTAACGCCCAGCGTCGGCGCGTATCCACCACTGGTAACCATCCCCACCTCCTGCCCAGACTTGAAAATCTTATAGCCCGAGCGAGCTATCTCTCGCCCTTTCATTTGAAAGCCAGCGAGCTTACGTTTAACGCCATGGCGCTTAATCTTAAGCAGAGCCCTCTTACCAATAAAGTCAGCATTTTCGAGGTCTACCAGCCAGCCTAGTCCTGCCTCAAACGGGTTGGTGCTGGCATCCATATCCTGCCCGCACAGCATCATACCGGCTTCCAATCTTAAGCTGTCGCGTGCCCCCAGGCCACAGGGTTTCACCCCCTGTTTAGTAAACAATTCCCATAAAGGTAGTGCTTCTGACGCATCAGCAATTATCTCAAAACCGTCTTCTCCCGTATATCCCGTTCTAGCCACAAATACACTCATACCATCTATCTTCGTTTCAGCGTGGCCAAAGCGAGGTAAATGGGAGACGCCTTCCAGGTTCTTTAGTTGGGGAACAGCCGGGCCCTGGACAGCTACCATCACCGTTTTCGCGGATACATCCTTGATGATGATATCAGGGTCCAACCCTGACCAGCGTGATAGCCAGTCAAGCTTTTGCTCAATACTAGCCGCATTCCAGACTATTAAATACCGGTCATTACCTACTCGATACACCCACAAGTCGTCCAAGATACCGCCATTTTCCAGACACAACAGGCAGAGCTGGGCAGCACCAACCGCCAGCCGTTGTACTGGTTTGGTCAACACCCTGTCCAAAAAATCCCCCGCCTTCACCCCCGTTACCCAGACCCTACCCGTATCAGAAACATCAAATATACCGGCTGCGGAGCGGACCGCCTTGTGTTCTTCCAGTATAGAAGTGTACCACACCGGCAAGTCCCAGCCGGCAAAATCCATCATCCGCGCTTTCAAGTCATGATGCACTCTATTAAGGGTTGTCTTCTTTAATAACTTCATTGTTTTAGTCTCCTGCACAAAGGTCTTAAATAATTTACCTTCTGCCCCCTGTCCTTCTACCTGAGAGATTGTCACTATCTACTTAGGACTTACTCCTTCGGTGACCTCGCGCAGAGTCTCTCCAGAGGCTTCGCTTACGGCAGTTCTTTTGCCTGATCAACCACCGCCAATCATCTTCATGGGGTAGATCTCATCACCATCTTTGACCGGTTTGGCCAGCCCCTCCGTTTGTGCGCTCTCCCTGTTAACAAAGATCACAATATATCTGGCCAGTTTATCATTTTCATCAAACAGCATTTTCTCTAGGGGCTGGAACCGTTTTACCAGCTGTTTGAGACACTCGCCGACGGTATTACCATTGACTTCAGTCATCGTCACGCCTTTGGTAGCCGCTCCAAAGCTGGCAGATATTCTCACCTTGATACTCATTTCTCACTCCTTACCTCGAGCTTGTCCATAATACTTACAGGCAGGATCTATCTTCACACTTAAGTCCATAGATTTCCTGTTTGGCTATCATAGATCGATAGTCAGTTGGAGAAAAACTTGGCAGTATCCACCGTTTATTCTATTACCTTAGCCACTAAGCCAGCTAACCCTCTTGCTCGTCATCCTGTCTCTTCTCAAAAAAGTTCTACCCCGATTGCAAACACTATTACCGCAAAGCCAAAATTGCCTTCATCAATAAAGCCTTAATAATCTGAATCTTATATTTATTTTTAGCCAAGGGAATTACGCCTTTCACAGCAACATTTCCGACTGCCTCAGCCAGCTCTTCACTAAGCAATTTCCCTTTCAGGAAATCTTCTGCCTCCTTTATCCTTAAAGGTATAGGAGCCACTGCTCCCAGTACTAGTTTGGCGTCGTTTATCCTCCCTGAATTCATGTTTACAACAGATGCCAAACTTACTATAGGGAAATCTAAAGAATTTCTTATCCTAAACTTAAAGAAACTCTGCTTTGTACCAGGTTTTGGTGAGGGCACCTGTATTTCTGTTACTATTTCATCAATATCAAGTATGTTCGACTTCATCGGCTTGACCGTGAAAAATTCCTCTGCCTCAATAGTCTTCTTTGTCGTCTTAATTTTTGCACATAAGGCTACTAGCACCGTGGCAATATCTGAAGCATTGACTGCCACACAGCCGCAATTAAAACACCTATTAGCCTCCGTTTCAATTTTGCTTAAGTCAAGACCAAGAAAATCCTCAGTATCTATACTTCTTTCAGCTATAGGTAGTTCAGGCAACTCGACCCGGCTTGTCCTTTTTAGATAATTACTGTTAAATTTCTCAAGAGTTTGAGTAATTTCCTCGCCTTTGCCATTAATTTGTTTTTCTTGCCCTTTAAGATACCGGTCAATGGATTCAGCAGCTATTCGCCCGGCAGCGATGGCCTCTATGACAGAAGCCGGGCCAGTAGCTGCATCACCACCTGCCCAAACCCCCTGTCTGCTGGTAGCCAGCATGTCTGGATTAACCTGAATAGTATTGCCTCTACCGGTTTTCAGGTTGAATTGACTGGGAATCTCAGGAGTCTGCCCAATAGCCGCTATAATAGAATCAAAGTCTGCGGAAAATTCGCTCCCCTTAATGGGTACTGGTCGCCGCCGCCCACTGGCATCAGGTTCACCAAGCTCCATCCTGATGCAAGTTAACTTTAATCGGCTACCATCTTGCCCAATCTTCACCGGAGCGGCAAGGTAAATTATATCCACCCCTTCCTCAAGTGCTCCCTCAATCTCCTCTTCACTTGCCGGCATCTCAGCCCGGGTGCGGCGGTAAACAATGGTAACCTTCTTGGCACCAAAACGACGAGCAGTACGGGCGCTATCGATTGCCGCATTGCCGCCACCAATCACAGCCACCTTATCCCCCACGTCTACTTTTTTACCGAGACTTATATCTCTCAAGAAAGCCGCCCCATCAACGACACCTTGGGTATCTTCACCCTCTATACCCAACTGCATACCCCGGTGAGCGCCTAGAGCTAGGAAAACAGCATCGTAACCCTGCTCAAAGAGCCAATCGATAGATTCAATCTTGGTGTTAAGATTTATATTAACCCCACCCCTCTGTATCTTTGCAATTTCGGCATCCAGTACATCTGGGGGCAGGCGATAATCAGGGATGCCCACACGCATCATTCCTCCGGCTTTGGGGAACTGCTCAAAGACAGTGACCAAGTGCTCCGCCTTAGCTAAATAATAACCCGCTGTTAGACCAGCCGGTCCTGAGCCCACAACGGCCACAGTCTTTCCGGTGTTGGTTTCAGGAGGTCTGACGATTTCGGTCAAGTTCTGGAGGATATAATCACCCATAAATCGCTCAATAGCTCTAATGGATACAGGTTCATCGAACTCATCTCGATTACACTCTTCCTCACAGAAATGGGGACACACTCGCCCCGTTATCGCCGGGATAGGGTTGCAATCGAGTAGTATTTTAGCGGCTTCAAGTAGTTCGCCGTCTCTGATTCTACTCAGGTATGAGGGTATGTCCACAGTGCCCGGGCACTTTGAGGAGCAAGGTGGGGTAACCACTCTTGCTGCTCCGAATATGGAATGGTATCGGTTCTCCCCAGTTAAAGCATTACAGATTTTGCCAGCTTTCCTTATGCAATAGAACATGTTCTCGGGGTTCCTATAATACCAGCATCTGGGCTCCTGGCATATATTACCTCCTATAGTTCCCATGTTCCTTATCTGGAGTGAGGCAACTGAGCGGGCGGCTTCAGCGAGCACCCTGTATTTCTCCTTAATGGCCTTGTTCTTCTCTATGTCGCTTATTATAGTAAGGGCTCCTATTTTTAGGCCCTCTTCGGACTCCTTTATATAGTCTAGGTCTGAAATAGTCTTAATGTTCACCAGAAATTCTGGATATGTGGGATGTATGTTATCCTTTAATACACCAAGTAAATCTGTTCCACCAGCGATTAACGCAGCCTTCTCTTTATGTTTGGCTAAATTTGAAACCGCCTGATCAAGTGAAGTTGCATTTGAGTGTTTGAAAGATATCAAAGCCATTATATCACCTCAGATCTTATCTAAAGCTTTCAGGACTTTCTCCGGCTTAATGGGAATCTCGTCAACTCTTACGCCTATTGCATTATAAATAGCATTGGCTATAGCTCTAGGGGTACATGTTAGAACAGACTCGCCGATACCACAGGCTCCATACTCGCCAGCTCCTCTCCATACCTCCATCAACACCGGCTCGACGTCCGGAACATCGACCATCGTCGGCATTTTGTAATCTATCCAGTTGAAATTGAGGGGAACTCCGGTTGCCTCATCATAGATAATCTCCTCTGTTAATGTTTCACCTATACCTATACACTGACCACCCATTTGCTGAGCTTCAGCCCCAGAGGCATACATAACGGTCCCGCAGTCATTTACCATTACAATCTTGAGTACTTTTACTTGCCCAGTGGTTGTATCCACTTCCACCTCAGTAAAAGTTGCCAGAAAAGGGATGCCCGTTATCTTACTTTCGGGGGTTTTGCTGACGGTTGAGATGATTGGAATCAGATCCCCTTGTAGCAATACATCCCTGACAGTCATTTCTTTTTCCGGTGTTGCCTTAACGTAGATAAGTCCGTCATCAATGTCCAGTTCCTCAGGTGCAACTTTGAATTGGGGAGCAGCTAGTTCAAGAATTTTCACCTTGATCTCCGCCGCAGCTATAGGCATCAACTCCGCCTGAAGGAAAGAAACAGAGCTGTCTGTTTGGACGGTATCTTTGTAACCTGATTCAGTGTCCACCGTTGAAACCAAGAGTATATCTTCAGGTTTAACCCCTAGGAAACCGAGGGCTTCAGCACAGCCTAAGACATTACAGGTATTTGAGCCGGGTCCCGTTTCAATCGTAGGTGCCTCTAACATAACGGTACAATCAGGATTAAGTATAATACCAAGCTGAATATGACCGCGGCGAAGTTCTTGCCACTCAGCATGCCAGCCAGGATGGAAAGAGAATCCAATGCCTTGCTTCTTTATGCCATCATACGTTGGCCCCTCTCCTGGTTTATGCCGCTTCTCCCAGCCTATTCTCTTGGCACCCTCTCGTAAAACTGCTTCCAAGCTTTTATCAGGCAGGGTTTCCCACTCATGCCCGAAATTTTTTATTGCCAATTCCAGCGGGTCAATAGCCAATTTTTCGGCCAGTATATCTACAGCAAGCCCGAGTATAAAGTTGAACTGGATATTTCCGACCCCTCGCATCATACAAGCAGGTATTACATTGGTATATACTCCACATACCGCCATTTTAAGGTTGGGAATATGGGCAAGCGCCACCTCGGCGAGTTCAGCTGGTGCGTATTTCAACGCAAATAAACTACTGTCGGCATAAGCCCCTGCGTTTCCAATTCCCTTGAAGTAACTCGAAGTTATCGTACCATCTTTATTAGCTCCCATTTTGCAGTAATAGATCACCGGCTGTCGTGTATCGTGGAAGCTTTCTCTCCTTGTATGTTTAAACTTTACCGGTCTACCAGTTCTCTTTGCTGCTATCGCAGTGAAAAGGAAAAATGGTTGATCGCCATTATCTCCTCTGCCATGCGAACCACCCACAAATGGACTGACCACTCGAACCTTGTTCAGCGGTATGTCAAGCATCTGGCTAATGTGCATTCTTGTTTGATCCGCTTCATAGGAATTTGACCAAATAGTCAACTTATCGTCATTCCATTCCGCTACGCAACACCAATTATCAAAGGCTCCTTGGATAATATTGTGATGCGTACAGGTTGCTTCGATTACTACATCTGCGTCAGCAAAGCCTTTTTCCACATTTCCTTTTTCTATAAACACGTCAGACCCGGTGGTGGGATCCGGAGGAAATTTATTGCTATCTGTGTTGATTTCTGGGTGTATCACGGGAGCACCTGGCTTCATCGCCTCTATCGGATCCAAGACGAACGGCAATACTTCCCATTCTACGTCTATCAGCCTCAATGCTTCTTCAGCAATTTGCTCACTTTCGGCAGCCACCACTACCCCTGCCTCGTCTCCAACCCAGCATACATGGTCACTAAGTACTCGCCTATCACGAAGATGCTTCCACATCATACGTTCATATGAAACGGTATCAACACCATCAGTCCATGAGGCATTTGTTATCTTGAGACGGACTATCTCCGGATCTTGATAGGTGAGCACGCATCTCACACCCGGGAACTGCTCGGCTTTACTTATATCTAGACGTTTAATCCGGGCATGTGGATAAGGGCTCCTTAGAACTTTAGCATACAACATGTGTGGGAAACGGTTCTTTAAGGTTATATCATCGGCATATTCTGCCCTGCCACTTGACTTCTCCCAGCCATCTATTCTAGGTCGATAAGTGCCCACATACTTACGAGCTGTTCGTGGTTTGAATTCTTTGCTCAATTTCTCACCTCCCTCTGGCCGCCATCTTTTCAGCCGCATGTAACACTGCCATGGCTATCGCCGCGTAGCAGCCACATCGGCATAAATTACCGGCAAGGGCTTCCTTTATCTCCTCTAGCGTAGGATTGGGGTTTTCCATGAGTAAAGCTTTGGCTGCCATCACAAATCCCGGTGTACAGTAACCACATTGGAGCGCGGTACCATAACCTGGTTCACTTTGTTCAGCAAAGCTCTCCACCACCGGGTCATCTTTCTCCAAACCTTCTATTGTCAATATGTCGTGTCCATCAGCCTCAACAGCCAAGGTCATACATGATAGAATAGCTTTCCCATCCATGATTACAGTGCATGCTCCACAGGCCCCTTCATCACAGACAACCTTTAATCCGGTTAGTCCCAGCTTGTCCCTAAGCACATAAGCTAGCGTGTCCGTTTCTTGGCTATCACGACCAACTTCAAAATCGTACCACGTGCCGTTTATTCTGATCCTTGCCCGAATCGCCTCCTCGGTAACATCCAGTCCACCACTTCTAGTCATTTTATCCCCCTTTGCAGAAATTCCATTTGCGACTCCCTAGGATGATGGGTTACAGTTCAATAAAACTAACCACTATCTGATCACCCCTGGAGCGGGACTCTCTCTTAATCAATTGTCCAAATTTCGGCTTCCAGAGAAACCTTGGCTCGCCATGAGGTAATGGCATTTATTGAGCTTTTGTTCAGTCCCGAGTGCTTTAGCTTGGTTGGGGTCGCCTGCCAGGCATTTGCCAGATTGCTAAAGTAGTTCTCAAGCTGGGTTAATTTTACCCGACCGATGCCCGGTATAAGACTAAAGCCTACCCAGTATTTAAGGTCTTCCTTACTCACTTCCAAGTCAGTGCCATTCTAGCATAGAGGTGAGCTAAAGACAATTAGAAAATTACCTACCTCACCCCCTCGGTCCCCCTTCCCTTTTTACCTCTCTTCAACTCTCCTTATCCCATTGAAATACCGGGGGAGTCAAAGAGGGGCGTAAGCCCCTCTTAAAACAAATCTTCCCCCTCCCTTGATAAGGGAGGGGGATAAAAGGGGAGGGTTCATAAAATTAATGGCGGAGAGGGTGGGATTCGAACCCACGGTCGGGAAACCCGACACGCGCTCTCCAGGCGCGCCTGATAGGCCACTCCAGCACCTCTCCGCAATCCATTGAGTTGCTATTTTGTTAATTCAATATCTGGCGGAGAGGGTGGGATTCGAACCCACGCTCCGCTATAAGCGGAGACCGCTTTTCGAGAGCGGCACCATCAACCACTCGGACACCTCTCCTGAGGCTAAATTTTACCATAAAACCATCGGCTAATGCCATTCTGCTACTAATTTGCTACTAATTGTTTTTCGGCTGACTTTAAGATATCGTCGAACCGTTTGGATGCCGCTTCTTGGATTCCCGGGGCTACGTGGCTATAGGTGTCAAGCGTGATCTGAATACTGGCATGACCTAAACGCTCCTGGACAATCTTCGGGTGTATCCCTTGCTTTAGCATAAGGCTGGCATGGGTATGACGTGCATCATGGAAACGGATAACCTTCACCCCAGCCTTTGCTGCCAATATAGTCCATGCCCTACTTATCGTGTTAGGGCGTAGAGGGCTACCGAGGGTGTTAAATACTAGGTCATCATCGGCCAGTTGCTTACCGAGTAGAAGGCAATCAGCCTCTTGTGCCTTCCGATGTTCACTAACCACCTTGCAAGCGGAAGGTGGCAGGGCTATGGTGCGGCGGCTTCTGGCTGACTTGGGCTGTGCGAAAACGTAGCTACCGTCCTGCATGTGGTGTAGACTGCGATTGACGTAAATCTGGCTGTAAACAACATCTATATCCTTCCAGCGCAGAGCCAGTAATTCCGATCGCCTCATGCCAGTAAACAACGCCATGTAGAATAGGGCATAATACTGGCTTCACGTAATATAATGCATTGGCATAGGCATAGTCTGGGCAAGGCACTGTGCGAGGGGATTTGCCTATATAGGGTCGTTTTGAATCGACTCAATTATGTTACCATAGTGTCTCGCATAATAATCAGGTAACTCAGCTATAGCAAAGAATCTGGCATCTTCTACCTCATCCCCAGGAGTTATTTCTTCATCGCCCACCTTAACCAGATACCTTACTACCAGCATATCACCGTAAACTTCTTTATCTTCTACTCTACTGACGCTGACTAATCTAACTATCTGCCCAGAGACACCAGTTTCTTCTTTTAGTTCTCTCAGGCAGGCTTCCTCTGGTGTTTCTCCGACCTCAATAAAGCCTGAGGGAGAACCCCATGTTCCCTTTCTTGGTGCCATACCTCTCTTAATAAGTAAGAATTTAATACCCTTCACCGCAATAGCGATTGCTACTGGTAAAGGATTTTTATAATCAATGAAATCACAATTTGGGCAGAACTTTCTTTGCTTACCTTCAACGACTCCTAGTTCTAGGACCCTTCCGCAAATTGGGCAATATTGGTACGGCTCCCTCATTGGTCTCCCTTTCAAATCTCAGGACATAATTGAATCTCTTAACTACTATAAGAGTTCTTGGCTAGGAAAATCAAACCAAATACACCATTGCCTCATTTTGTCACTCTGCCCATCCCATTAACTGCACACCTTCCCTCCCCAAACCCCCAACCACATTCCGCACGCTGATTGGGGGTATTGACAATCTGATTCACTAGTACTCAACTCAGGTTCAAACCCCCGTATATCTAATAGGTTTACGGTTTTGTAAAGTTCTGGCTAACACGAGTTGTCCAATAACAGACCAAACTTCTCCCAGGCAACTTGACAACCAAATGAGGTTTATCTATCATATTAGATATCAACAATCCGCATAGGAGAATCTACTTTCATTCACCTTTTAGAGGGAGGGCATATATGAAGATAAGGGATCTATTGAAGATGAAGGACTTCAAATACCGTATCCCAGTCACTATGGAGCCAAATGAAAGTATCTCCGTGGCCATCAAGAAGCTCGTGGAGCACGACATGGGTTCACTACCTATCTGCAACGACAAGGGCGAGCTGGTAGGGATTATTACTGAAAGAGACATGGTGAGAAAATGCTTCGCTCGGAACGATAACCTTGCTAACATCAAGATACAGGATGTCATGACGAAACAAGTAGCTATAGGGAATCAGGAAGATGATTTGGGTTATGCCATCAGCGTAATGAAGCAGAAAAGGATTAGGCACCTACCTATCGTGGAAGACCAAAAAGTGTTGGGTATGATCTCCATGCGAGATCTACTTGGAGTGCAACTCGAAGAGACCAAGGCGGAGATCCAGTATGCAGGCCTAATACGGAGATCTGCCTTTGGGAGATCACGACTGGTCTAACAATCTACTTGTCGCTTTAGCATTCCCGAGTTACAATCGTCGATATCTGGACTGGTGAGGAGCATGGAATAACTATGACAAGTGATTCCGTACGTAAGTGGGGTTACTCTCAGCAAACCTTTTCCTAAAATATTTGACCTCTTGAAGCTAAAATATACTATACATAATGTAAATCTGTGTTGTTTAGATATGAAATGTAGGTCCACTGGAAGCTGATATTGAGCGTAGAATAATGAAATCATTGAATATAGACAACAGTTTAACCGCTAGACCCCCCTTAGGGGTGGGGGTACTTCCCCAGCCACGGAATTGATATACTAGAGGTAAGTGCTCTTAGAGAAATTCTCAAAAATGGGATTTGGGGGCTAAGTTCTTTCGCTGCTGCCATTACACTAGCACCGACACCCAACCACAATTATCAGCAGACATAAGCAGGAGTAAGGATACCCCCGGACGGAGATTCTAGATAACAAAATACACTCCCATATAGACCTTCAACGGGGGGGGTACACTCGGGACGGGTTTGGCACAGATATATAGCTTTAAGTGCCAGATTGGTGGCATGTAAAAAGGCAGCAAGTTAGATTTCACTTATACAAGCAGAAGACTACCTGCAAGGGCGACTACGGTTCCAATAATCACATATCGATTGAATACCTCCAGGTTTCGATTGAATACAAAAGCCAATAATAGTGCCCAGATGGGATATGTATCGATAATTGGAACTACCACGCTTGCTGGCCCCAGACTCAGGGCGATAAAGCGCATCAGGTTAGCAATAGCACTTAACACACCAACCAGGCAGAAATAGCCCAAAGCCCCTCGTTTCATACCGGTTAGTGCAGTCCTCTTATTGCGATTCAGCAGGAAGGGAATCAAAACAATGGTAGCTGCCGCAAATGAGATGAAAGCCCCGGCCACCGGGGAGCTTGAGCCACTGAGCCCCAGCTTTATCAGTATTGGAGCTGTACCCCATGATAGCCCAATGCCAAGTGCCAAGAGATATGCCTTACGGGGTACGTTTGAAAATAAACCCTGACCATTGCGAAGCAGTTGGGGATTCAGTCCAGCTATCGTAATCCCAGACATGATTAACAAGACCCCCACAACAAGCCCCCAACTCAACGGCTCGCCGAGCACAGAAATACCAAGAACTACTGCGACTATCATATTAGGTCTATTAAGAACATTGCCTATGTTCGCTCCCACAAGCTGTGTTAAACTAAACATGAATGAGCGACCTACCACATGTTGAAGAATCCCTGCCGCTGACAACCACCCATATTGTTGCCAGGAAAAGCTAGTAATACTACCAACTTGACCCGTGGCTAGCATAATAATCATAAAAAAGACTACTGCTAACGGTGTAGTTATCAGAACACCAATCGTTGCATCCAACACATTCGTAACAGCCCTTCGAAGAGTAACGGTAGCAAAGCCGTAACTAAGTGCACATAGAGCTGCTAATAATACATAACTCATTAAAGAAACCCTTATTTGCCGCTTCCCTAATTCCCATCACCAGAAAGTGACTGAACCCACTTCAGTAGACCAAGGTAATACTACGAGGAAAAAGTACAGACAACTCATAAGCATAACATTACCAATAGGTGTCGGGGAACATTATGGAATTATGTTAGAAAACCGTCAAAAGGCGTTGAGTAGTTAGCTAAATAGCGCCTTCCTCATTTTCAACATTAGGCAAGCTCTTTAGGTGATAGGTCTGCTATAGGTGCGTTGAACAGGCGTTAAGAGTTTCAAGAAAGTAAAGGGGCTGGGTAATAAAACCCAGCCCCTTAGTCATTGTTAACAATTGTTATCAGGGTGATAGCTGTGGAATAGCCATAGTTTTGTAGTGACGAGGAAATAGGTTGAGTTTAGAGTAGTCCAAACAAGACGATTAGTGTCCATAAATTAATACTGGGATAAAAAGGAACGCTTTTCTGATTACACAATCTGACGAAGTGTTTCGCAACAAGCTGGTATTGATTCTGCTACTAATTTGCTACTAGAACTTTGAGACTATGATATTCCTTAGCTTCAAAATGCCATTTCCACTAATAATCAAATTATACTGTTTTGAAGCTAAAGTAGCCCGTTTTCATATTGGCTAGCTAATTTCGAGAGCGGCACCATCAACCACTCGGACACCTCTCCTGGCTTTGATAATTATAGCAGAGGTCGTTTACTAAGGGTAGTTTGAAGAGGCTTCACCCCTTCAAAATCCATACTTCCCCCTCTCCTTTGAAGGAGAGGGGGATAAAGGGGGTAAGGTTGATAAACAATCTTAATTATTCCACATGCTTTACAAGCTTGTCTCCTTTATAGTATGCTTCGGGCATACTGTTAATCTCTAAGAGTTTCAATTTTTGGTCTGGTTTAAGTCTTATTAGCCACATGGCTTGGAGCATTTTCCCCAGAAACATTAAGAGTAGGAGGTTAGAGTTATGGAGGCAATACAGATAATAGCCTTGGCCGTTTTTCTTGTGGCCATTGGCCTGATTATTTGGGGAAAGGTAGACAGGGCCGTTACCAGCATCATTGGTGTCGTTTTGATGGTGTGGCTCGGCGTGATGACAGAAACAGAAGCCTTTATGTTTGTAGACTGGAATGTCATTGCTATTCTTTTCAGTATCTGGATAATTGCCGGTTATTTTGGGAAATCGGGAATACCCCAATACCTGGCCGTGACTATGTTAAGGGTTTCCCGTCATAATATAGCCTTATTCCTAACTCTTTTGGGAGTGCTTTCCGCTTTCATTTCCATGTTTGTAGACAATGTTGTCGTGATATTGATGATGGCACCTGTAGTTCTATATGTCACCAAAAGAATGAAACTGGCTTTTTTCCCTTTCATTATCTTCATTGGATTGTCCGCCAATTTTATGGGTACCGCGTTATTATTAGGCGACCTACCACCTCAAATGCTTCATTCCGTTGCTGGAATAGAATTCTCTGAATTCATCTGGCAAATGGGCAGACCTTCGTCCTTCATTATCCTGACCATAACATTTATGCTGACTGCCTTTCTATTCTATCAGTTCAAATTTAAAAAGATGTATGCTAGAAGTGCCATCGATGATACTGCCATTGGAGAACTGGCCACTGCTAATCCAATGGAGTACATAAAGAATAAGAAGTTTGCGGTAATAGTAATGGTGGTTTTCTTGGCTACTGTTATAAGCATGGCATTCCGGCAGTTTATTGGTTTACATTTGGGATTTATTGCCTTCACCGGGATGATTATCTTGGTCTTGATAGTAGAAATATTCCGGAGAAAACTGGAAAGTCCCGGCTTTGAAGAAGTAATTGATGAGCTGGATATGAGGATGCTTTTTTTCTATATAACGCTTTTCGCACTGGTTGGCGGGATTGACCATGTGGGCATAATCAAAATGATTGCTGCTGCTATGGTACCTTATATCCAGGACAACTTCATTCTGGGCACTACAATTGTTTACTGGGTAACAGCCCTTATTGTGGGCATCGTGGAGCATGATGCATATATCCTTGCCTTCCTGTACTTAATCCGGGACTTTGCTGCCTCAGCCAATATCAACCCCTGGCCCTTGTGGTGGGCAGTGGTGTGGGCGGGGACTCTGGGAAGTAATTTGACTGTAGCCGGTGCCCCAGCCCTTTTTGTGGCCCTGAATATTGCAGAAAAAGAGGACTCTACTAAAATAGGTGTAAAGCAATTTTTCAGTTATACCATACCTTTTGTGGTGGCATCCTTAGTGATTACTTTCATCTTGACGCTAGTTATTTGGATTATCCCTTTCGCTACTTAACAATTTGGATGTGCACGGCGCTAATTAGTTTAACTTCTTAGACACTCGATGCTTTGACAATATAGGCTCAACATTAGAGTTAGTACTTGTTAAAAAATGACTTGTCCTATTTCCTTTCTGGAGAAGCTTCTGCTATAATAGCGTAGTTTTTAGCTGCCTTCTGATTTAGGTACATTATGCTATTAGGTCAAATCCTTGCCATTGTTGTCTTCGTGGTTATGTTTATTGCTATCGTAGGTGGCAAGGTGCATCGTTACATTCCGGCCCTTATTGGTGCCGCTCTTACTATAATAATTGTCTTTCTTATTACCTTAAAAAGCCCGGTGGCAGTTGTTAGTGTTTTGAATCTTGAGCAAATTGGTCAACTTAGCTTCTGGATACCAGGGCAGCAGCATATAGAATCCCAAGGGGTAAACTGGCAGACCATCATCTTTATCGGTGGCATGATGGTCATGGTGGAGGGGCTGGGCGAAGTCGGCTTCTTCCGCTGGCTATCATTGTCTCTGGCCAAGTTAGTCAATTACCGGGTTATTCCTATCTTGATTGTCTTTATGCTGCTCTCCGGCTTTCTGGCAATGTTTATTGATAGTATCACTGTCCTATTATTTATGGCTCCAGTAACTATTGAGTTGTCCAGGGTGCTTAAATTTGACCCGGTGCCAATAATAATTGCCATGATTTTTGCGGCTAACACGGGGGGTGCGGCCACCATGTCTGGTGACCCACCTAATATAATTATTGGCACTGCCCTTGGTTACACCTTTATTGACTTTGTTGTTAATACCGGTCCTATTGCCTGGGTAGGGATGCTTTTGACTTTAGGTTTCTTCTATCTCGTCTTTCGTAAGACCCTTACCGCTTCTCAAAATGAGGCCGATACCTCTCTTATTCAATACCCTGAGCCTGGAAAAGCTATTACTAACCCTCGCCTGTTCAAAATAAACACGGCTATCTTTATCTTGACAATAATTTTAATAGTTACCCATGCTGAGACTGGGCTGTCAGTAGCTTTAATCGCGGTCATTGCTGCCTTTCTTACCCTGCTCGCTTCTACTAGGATGGCTTTACATTTAATTAAAGGGGTAGATTGGCGCACGCTACTTTTCTTTATTGGCTTATTTGTTGTTGTCGGAGGGCTGGAGGAAACCGGGGTGCTGAGGATGCTGGCTGAGTATATTGGAGATGTATCCGGAGGAAATATCGTAGTGGTGATACCTATTATCCTGTGGGTCTCAGCCTTCGCTTCAGCTATAGTGGATAATATTCCCTTTGCCGCGACGATGGTGCCGGTGATTGTTAACCTCTCGCGGACGTATGGTTTAAGCCTGCCAACATTAGCCTGGACTTTAGCCTTGGGCGCAGACATCGGAGGCAATGCTACCCCTATTGGCGCTTCAGCCAATGTGGTGGGAACAGCTATTGCCGAGAGGGAAGGCTATCCTATTAGCTGGGGGAGGTTCATCAAATATGCTCTGCCGGCGATGATTATGGTTGTTGCTGTGAGCCATCTATTACTAATTGTAAGATATACTTAATTAAGCCAGTGCTGAGGGAAAGTGATTATAAGCCTACATAATTTAGATTTCATCTAAGGTAGCAACAGAGGTTAGGCATTATATATGCCAAAGGAGGGAGGGAGCTAAGATGTTTAATAGAATTCTGGTACCGCTGGATGGTTCACAGTTGGCTAAACAAGTTTTTCCATCTGTAGTGGAACTGGCCAGGGTTTTTGACTCTGAAGTAGTTTTAGTGGGGGTTTGTGAGCCTGAGGAAAGCGACAGTGGGCAAGAGTGTCGACTTTATCTAAATAGTGAGGCTGAGCAGTTAAAAGACAGTATGGAGGGGTCAGCAGCCAATGTCAGGGCAGTAGTCCTGGCTGGCAAACCAGCTGAGCAAATCATTAGCTATGCCGAGAAAAATGATATTAGCCTCATTGTTATCCTGTCTCATGGTCGCTCTGGCATTGCGCCCTGGTCGCTGGGTGGCACTGTGCAAAAAGTGCTCCACAGAGTGGGCGTCCCGTTAATTATTGTCAGGGCTAGGGAGAGCCCAGAAGAGCTAGTCAAGGTTGGGCTGTTTAGCCGAATCATCATGCCCTTAGATGGCTCTGAAAGAGGTGAGGCGGCACTGCCTTATGTGGTAGAACTAACGAAGCAGTTGGCGTCTGAGATTATTCTTTTACGAGTAGTAGAGCCTGGCAAGCACGTTCATACTATTGGTGGGTTGGAGTATATCCCTTTCAAAGACCAGGACATAGACTCAATGAAAACAAGAGCCCTAAAGTATTTGGGCGAGGTAAGTTCTAAACTAGCCGGGACGAAAGCGACTACAAGGTGTGAAGTTAGGATTGGTGATGGTGCCCGGGAAATAATCAAAGTGGCTACTGAAACAGGCTGTGGGCTAATTGCTATGGCAAGTCACGGCTACTCTGGCATTGAGGCTTGGGTGCATGGTAGTGTTACCAGCAAGATTTTACACGCCAGTAAGCAGTCTGTTTGGCTGGTACCATCACCAGGAATACACAGGTAGTATTTGGTTGCTTAATTGGTGGCTATATAGTATCATATAGTGTCAGCCCCTGTAGCTCAGGTGGATAGAGCACCAGCCTCCGGAGCTGGGTGCGAGCGTTCAAATCGCTCCAGGGGTGCTTTTTGTGATTAACAGGAGGCTAGAGTGATTGCTGGCAATAAGTTTGTTGAGATTAGATGGCACGGTCGTGGTGGTCAGGGGGCAGTTACCTCGGCTGAGCTGCTGGCGCAGGCAGCAATAAGTGAGGGTAAATTTGCTCAGGCCTTTCCTAGCTTTGGTGCGGAAAGGAGAGGAGCTCCGGTATTAGCCTTTGTCCGAATAAGTGATAAGCAGCTCAGGATAAGAGCCGGAATTGTTGAACCTGATGTAGTCGTGGTACTTGACCCTAGCCTGCTTCGCATTGGAAATGTTGCTTCCGGTCTTAAAGATGGGGGCATATTGGTGATTAACACCAAAAAGTCAATTGAGGAAATAAGGTCTGAATTTGACACTAAATGTCGGCTGGCGACAATTGATGCTACCAAGGTTGCCCGAGAGCTATTGGGGGTTCCTATTACTAATACTACTATGGTTGGTGCCTTGATAAAGGCTACCGATGTCGTTAGATTGGAGTCAGTGGTCGAGCCACTGAAGAAACGATTTGGTCGGTTGGCGGAAAGAAACATTAACGCTATGAAAAAGGCCTATGAGGACACTGTAGTAAAGGAGTAGTAGTAATTGACTAAATCAGAAGATGAGTTAACCTGGAAAGACATAGAAATTGGCTCCATAGTAACTGAGCCGGGGAATGCCCGGCAGTATAGAACTGGTGACTGGCGGTCGCAAAGACCAATCTTTGATAGCAGCAAATGTAACAAAAGATGCATCCTCTGCTACATCTTCTGCCCTGAAGGGTGCGTTAAACGGAATGCTGAGGGATATTTTAAAGCCGATCTATTTTATTGCAAGGGTTGTGGTATTTGTGCCATTGAATGCCAGAGAAAAGCAATAACGATGGTAGAGGAGGAGGAATAATGGCAACGAAAATAGGGATGGAGGTGTCAATAGCTATTGGTGAGGTGGTCAAGCTAACCAATACTGATGTTATCGCTGCCTATCCCATTACCCCGCAGACACACATTGTTGAGCACCTGGCTGAGCTAGTGGCTAATGGTGAGTTAGATGCTCAGTATATTCCGGTTGAATCAGAGCATTCGGCAATGAGTGCTTGCCTGGGGTCATCTGCCATCGGCGCCAGAACTTTTACCGCTACCGCTGGTCAGGGGCTGGAGTTAATGCATGAGGTGCTGTATGTTGCCTCATCAATGCGGTTTCCAATAGTTATGGCTGTGGCTAACCGGGCTTTATCAGCGCCAATAAGTATCTGGGGTGACCACTCTGATGCTATGGCAGTCCGTGATACCGGTTGGATTCAAATATTTACTGAAAACGGGCAGGAGGTTGTTGACAATACCCTGTGCGCTTTTCGTATTGCTGAAGACCGAAGGGTTCTACTCCCAGTAATGGTTCACCTGGATGGCTTTCATCTATCGCACATGATTGAACCGGTGCTTTTGCCGGAGCAAGCCGAGGTTGACCAGTTTCTCCCGCCTAATGATTATCCCTTACCGCTAAATCCCAATAAACCGGTAACCATGGGCGGTTTTGGCCCACCAAACATATACACAGAGGCAAAGTGGGCACAGGAAGTAAATCTGAGACAGGCTAAAGAGGTGATTCTTGAGGTCTGGAATGAATTTGGTAGCAAGTTCGGAAGACATTATGCTCCCGTGGAATGCTACCGCTGTGAAGGTTCCCGGGTGCTTTTGCTAACTATGGGGAGCTACAGCGAGACGGCGATGACCGCAATTGACCAGATGAGAAGCGAGGGCAAGGATACCGGATTGATAAGGCTTCGCCTGTGGCGCCCCTTCCCCTTTGATGAAATACGCAACGCAGTCAAGGATGCCGAGGTTCTTATTGTTCTTGATAGGGCCCTTTCTTTTGGCGGACCGGGGGGGCCGGTCTGTTCTGAGATTAAGGCGGCCCTTTATCATATGGACAAGAAACCGAGGATAGTCGGTTTCGTTGGCGGCCTCGGGGGCAGGGATATCTCCGTTGCCGGATTTGAGGAGATGGTTCAGAAGGGTATAGAAATCTCGGAAAAAGGAAGCACTCAGGAATTTGAGATATTCGGGGTAAAGGAGTAATGGAAAAGCAGGCTATTCATATTTCCAGATTGGTAAGTAAGGAGGAGAGATTTGCCCCGGGACACCGGGCTTGCATCGGTTGTGGTGAGGCGCTAGCGGTGAGACTTGTCTGTAAAGCATTGGGGGATAATGTAATAATTACTAATGCTACCGGCTGTATGGAGGTAGTTTCGTCACAGCTACCTCATACCTCGTGGGATGTTCCCTGGATTCATACCCTGTTTGAGAATATTGCCGCCGTGGCTTCTGGTATAGAAGCTGGCCTAAAAGCTATGACTAGGAAAGGAAAATGGGCGCTGCCGGGGGTTAAGGTGGTAGCTATGGCTGGTGATGGTGGCACCGTTGATATTGGGGTTCAGGCACTATCGGGAGCGTTAGAGCGGGGTCATAATTTCCTTTATATTTGCTTTGACAATGAAGCCTATATGAATACTGGAATTCAAAGGTCGTCAGCTACTCCCTATGGTGCTTCTACTACCACTTCTCCCGCCGGTAAGGTAAGCATCGGACAATTTAGCTGGAAAAAGGATATGCCAGCCATTGTTGCTGCCCATAATATACCTTATGTGGCTACCGCCTCCCCTAGCTATTTTAAGGATTTGATGACCAAGGTGGAAAAAGGAGTAGCCACTAACGGTCCGGCTTATATTCAGGTCCTGTCAGTTTGTCCTGTTGGTTGGCGGTGCCCTGCTGAATTGACCATCAGGTTAGGTCGCCTGGCAGTTGAGACGGGGATGTTCCCGCTTTATGAAATCGAGAATGGCAAGTATAAGCTAAGCCTTGATTTGCCCCAACTTAGGCCAGTTACTGACTACCTGAAGCTACAAGGAAGGTTCCGGCATCTATCTGAGGATACAATAAATGAAATTCAGCAGCGGGTAAGTGCTGGCTATGCTAAGTTGAAGGAGAAGGCAGTATGAAGGTTAGCGATAAACAAAAGAAGTGTAAAAGCTGTGGTAGATTCTGGGCTCCAGAAAGACAGCTAGACTACATAATCAAGGAAGTAGATTTACCCGTTGACGCATTTGATTGTTGTCCTGACTGTAGGGATTGAACCTCGATAAGTTTCTGGGTTGCCCCCCAATAGCTGCTCTGCTATACTTTTGACGGCGGGGTGTAGCGCAGATGGGTAGCGCGCAGCGTTTGGGACGCTGAGGTCGGAGGTTCAAGTCCTCTCACCCCGACCATAGATTCAAAGTCAAGGGTTATCAGGTGAAATTATTATTTACCTCACCCTTTAATGCCCTTCTTATAAAGGAAGAGGGGGAGGTTGAAAGGGCTTTACCCTTTCAACCTCCCCCTTGATAAATGACCTATGTTGATAAGTGACTTAAGATCGTCCCCTTACAGGCTCTTCGGGCTTTAATATCCTCTTTTTAACCTCGTCCGAAATCCCTTCTGGTATCGGTGGGTTCTCAGAAATCTCTCCTAACATATTCCTTTCCTTTAGCTCAGTCACGATTCTCTCGTGGTTCTCAACACAAACTTGCATGGCGCTTTCTACCGCTCCTTGAGCTTGCACCTGTACCCGCTCATGTACTTCAGCTAAGACCTGTAAATGATTGGCAGTTGCCTGGCCAACTAGCCGGTCAACGTTAGTAGTGTCTTTGCCCAGGCCTTTAGCAATCCGTGATATTTCCTGACCCAAATTGTTAAGCCGCTCAAATTCCTGTAGTTCTCCTTGCAGCTTCAAAGTCTCACCTTCTTCTGCACTTAGCGTAATGCTGTTAAGCTGCTCCTCCATAAGCCTCAAGTTCATCCGGATGGCCCTTTCTGGATCTTCTTGTGCCAGAGCCCGTAGAGCTGTCTCCTGACAGAGATGTGCCCTTTCCCTGGTTTGGGTAATGAGCCCTTTGGCATTTTCGGAAACATTATCAGGAACATTACCAAAGAACCTGATGTGCTTTGCTGTGGCTAAGGCAACTGTTTCTGTGGTATCAATTCCTTTCTCCCCTGCCTGGTGCATCGCTTGTGTTGCGACAGCCAAGCAGTGATTATATTCATTGGTTGCCTTTGTCACTGCTTTCATCTTGTTTTGGGCAAGCATGGCATCTACCTCAGCCAGTCTTTCTTCAGCATATTGCAGAGCCTTTGGAACCTTGGCCTCTGCTCCAAAAGCAAAGAAAAGACCTATCCTCTCCCCCCAAATGTCAGCAAAGTAAAAGGAGCTGTCAGGGGTAATGCCTGGATTGGGAAATTGCAGTTCTTCGTCTCCCTGAGCGTAAGCGGCTCCGGTAAAGCAGAATGTCAGAGCCAGGATGCCGGTGAGTAAAACAATGCTGAGCTTTTTCATTTCTTTCACCTCCTTGTTCTATTAGTGTATAACGGAAGCAAGGCAAAATTGTTACACTCTAGACTAAAATACTTCGAAGATTAACGATGCTGTGATTAAGGCAAAGACTTAGGCCGAGAGATCAACGTGAATTGCGGCTGAGGCAATATGCAGGTGCCGTATGGCAGAAAACAACATGACCGGGATAAGGAGACAGACTAGCGTTTTCCATTACCCGAGCCCTTAGGCTCCGGTTGAAGTATTCTCCTCTTCACGTCGTCCGGTATCTCCTCAGGAACGGGAGGTTCCTCAGGAATATCCTTCAGAGCGCCTTCATCCTGCAGTCCCTTGACTGCTTGTCCGTGGCCCTCTACTGATACTCCCATAGCTTCTTCAACAGCTCCTTTTATCTCTTCTGGCACCTTCCCATAAATAGTGCCCATGATTTCCAGCTGACCAGACGTAGCCCGTGCATTTAACTCATCAACAGCGGTGGCACCGTAGCCTATGCCCCTAGCTGTTTGAGAGATGTCATCACCAACCCTACGAAGTTGTTCAAATTGCCGAAGGGCTTCCTCTACTTCTACAAATGCACCCCTATCTGCCTGGACACTGGCCCTGTTGAGTCTGCCCTGCATAGTATCTATGTTTATTTCCGTAGCTCTCACCGGATTCCTTCGTGCCAATGATCGTAGAGCCTTAACCTGCTCGCTAATTGCTATTTCCTTTGCTTGCTTGATAGCTTCCTTTGCGGCTTCTGGAACGCTGTCTTCAACTCTGTCAAGTACAGAGAGGTGATTAGATATGGCTAAAGCAACTGTTTCTAACACACTGGTTGATACGCCACTATCTCTCGTTTGCTCTGCCTTTTTAATAGCCATAGCGATATTTTTCTCATATCCATTGACGGCCATGGTTATTCTATCAGTACCTTTATTGGCCAGGGCTTCTATTTCTTCAAGGCGGGTATTGGCAAACTTGAGTTCTAGCTCCACTTCAGCAGCATCGTTAAATGTTATCATGCGTTGAAGTTGTTCTGTGCCTAGTTTTACCGGGTATAAGGTGTCGCCGGGGAGACTGGATTGTGAAGCGTAAGCGGTACCTGTGCTCGCGGCGGAAATACAGAGTATCACCGCAACCACGATTGCTACCGCTCTTGCCCATCCGGTATACCACCCATGCCTGACACTAGCTCCAGATAATGACCTGGGTGCTCTCTTTCCTGACTGGCTAGCACGGATATGCTCCATCAGGTTGACTCTTGCCCTGATCTTAAAAGCATCTGAAGGTCTGATATCAGATGGCTCTTTAATACTTAGGGCAATTTTCAGTAACGGTTCCAATTCCTTACGCATCGAAGGGTATTTGGCCAAGCAATCTGCCACGCTTGACCTGCCTGCCTTGATATCCTCAATACATTGGGCGAGTATGTCTTCTATCTTCTTCGACATTAACCCTTTTCCTTTTCCAAGATGTGTCGGAGTGCCGCCAGTGCCCGGTGTAAGATGACCCTGATGGCTCCCTCACTCTTCCCTAAGAGAGAGGCAATCTCTTTGAATTCGAAACCCTCAATGAAGCGCAGCAAGATTACTTGTTGTTGGTCGCCGCGCAACTGCAAAATAACCCGTCGTAGCTGCTGTTGTTCAAGGTGGACTTCGGCTACTCGTTCTGGACTCGGGGTTGAATTATCAGCGGTGACATCAGGCTCAAGATATGACTTATCCTTCTTGGTCCGGTAAAAATCTACCACCAGGTTATGGCTAATGGTCATAAGCCAGGCGACAAACGGGCTTGCCATTTTCTTATATCTATCAATTGCCTGCCAGGCTTTGAGGAAAACCTGCTGAGTCAAGTCCTCGGCATCAGCAACATTACCTACCCGGTAGTAAACATGTCTGTAAATCCGGTCAACATACATATCATATAATTTCCCGAAGGCATTGGCATCACGACCAATAGCCCTCCTGATCAGCAGGACTTCATCACCTTCTGTTTCGGCATACTTATCTTCGTGCACTAGGCTCCACCCTGATAAACGAATAAGTAACTAAATTGTTACATTATAAAGCTGAGTGCCTTATCAATTGCTCTGATCGTAGCCTGGATATCATCATCGCTGTGAGCCAGAGAGACAAAAGCAGCTTCGAACTGTGATGGTGGCCAGAATATCCCATCGGCTAACAACTGTTGAAAGAATCTGCCGAACAGTGCCGTATCTGCCTGTGTTGCTGATTCATAATTAACCACCGGTTTGCTGGTGAAAAAAACGGTGAGCAGTGAGGCAACACGCGAAATGTGTATGTTGATGCCGGCCTCGGATGCGGCCAGGGCGATACCCTTCTCCAGACTTGATGATTTAGTTTCTAGCTGGCTATAGACCTCGGGCTGACTCAAGATTTTGATAGTCTCTATTCCAGCGGTCATAACCAGAGGGTTCCCCGACAATGTTCCAGCTTGATAAACTGGTCCCACTGGAGCCATCATCGTCATAATCTCTCGTCTACCACCATAAGCGCCGATTGGTAATCCGCCGCCAATAATTTTGCCGAGGCAGGTTAGGTCTGGAGTAATGCCATAAACGGCTTGCGCTCCCCCATAGGCGAGGCGAAAACCAGTAATGACCTCGTCAAAAATAAGAAGGGCGCCGAATTTATCGGTTAGGTTACGGAGACTGGCCAGAAAACCAGGCTGGGGTGGTACCACACCCATGTTAGCCGCTACCGGTTCAACTATGATAGCGGCAATCTCTTCAGGATAGCGCTGGAAAAGTTGTTCTACTGCCTCAGTATTGTTGTATGGTGCGACCAGGGTATTTTGGGCGTAACTTAAAGGCACGCCCGGGGAATCGGGTATGCCTAAGGTTGCCAGCCCGGAGCCACCTTTAGTCAGTAGTCCGTCGGCGTGACCATGGTAGCCACCGGCAAACTTCACAATCTTATCTCTAGCGGTGAATGCCCGCGCCAGACGCAGTGCCGTCATGGTGGCTTCCGTACCTGAATTTACGAAGCGAATCATCTCAATAGAGGGCATAGCCGTACAGATTATCTTGGCTAGTGTTGTCTCTAGTTCAGTCGGGGCGCCAAAACTCGTACCACGCTCTATTGCCTGTTTCAGTGCTTCATTTACCTGGGGGTGGGAGTGCCCCAAAATGAGTGGACCCCAGGAGCAGATGTAATCGATGAATTCATTGCCATCGGCGTCGTAAATTTTTGAGCCTCGTCCCTTTACGATAAATGGTGGGGTTCCACCAACTGCTTTGAAGGCACGCACCGGGCTATCAACACCACCGGGTAGATAGCGTTGGGCTTCCTGAAAAAGTTCTTTGGAGTGCTCTAGCTCATTCACCGACATATCCTTAGCTAGTCTATAACCAGTTGGCAACTTCCTTGGCGTGGTAGGTAATAATGATATCTGCCCCCGCTCTCTTGATGGCAGTGAGAATCTCCAGGACAATTCGCTCCTCGTCTAGCCAGCCTTGTTGCACGGCGGCTTTTACCATAGCATACTCACCGCTGACATTATAGGCGGCCAAGGGATAGTTGAAAGTATCGCGAACCTTCCTTATCACATCGAGGTAAGCTAGAGCTGGCTTGACCATGATAATGTCTGCCCCCTCAGCAATATCCTGCTCCACCTCCCTCAATGCCTCCCGCAGATTGGGTGGGTCCATCTGGTAAGAAAGGCGGTCGCCAAACTGTGGTGCTGATTCAGCCGCCTCGCGGAAGGGTCCATAAAATGCCGAGGCGTATTTGGCGGCATAGGAAAGAATGGGAATATGTTGAAATCCCTTTTCATCTAGTGTCTCCCGGATTGCCTTTACCCGGCCGTCCATCATGTCTGACGGGGCTACTATATCGGCGCCGGCTTCAGCATGCGATAGTGCTGTTTTTGCTAAAAGTGGTAGCGTCTGGTCATTATCGACATCGCCATTCACTATTACACCGCAGTGCCCATGGCTGGTGTATTCGCAGAGGCAGATATCCGTCACCACTAAAAGCTCGGGCACTGATTGCTTTATGGCTCGTATCGCCTGCTGGATGACCCCTTCTGGGTGGTAAGCCGCTGACCCAACTTCATCCTTGTGTTCCGGAATACCGAAGAGAAGAACCGCGGGAATGTTAAGCTTGGCTATTTCCTCAGCCTCTCGGGGTAAGCGGTCAACCGAGAAGTGAAAGATACCTGGCATTGAAGCTGTCTCCTGCTTCAGGCCACTGCCCTCTACCACGAAGAGCGGGTAGACCAGGTCGCCTATCTCTACCTTGGTTTCTCGGACTAGTGACCTTAGCCGTTCCGTCCGCCTTAAGCGGCGCAAACGTAGTTGTGGAAAACTGGCCATTTAAGCCCCCTTTTTGAAGTACTGTTCGATTGCTGCCACCAAGCCGGATATGGTATGTTCACTGGCGACTATGTCCACTTTCAGTCCGGCTCTAACCGCCATATCGGCTGTTTTGGGGCCGATACAGGCAACCTTGGCGCTGTTTATCACCGGTAGTTTTTCCTTAAACACAGCTACTAGATTGGACACTGTTGAAGAACTGGTGAAGGTGATAATGTCAATTTCGCTCGCCAGAAGCATCTGCTTTGCTTGGGAGATAGTATCAGCCGCTGGCATAGTGCTATACACAGCTACTTCGTGTACTTCGGCTTCAAGCTGGCTAATTCCCTCGGTTAACTCTTTATCGGCGATGTCAGCTCGGGGAAGCAGAAATCGTTGCCTGGCGATGTCCCAGCTTCTGAGCCCGGCTAGAAAGCCCTGGCTGGTATAAATATCAGGGATGTAATCAGGAATGAGCCCATTTTTCTTCAAAGCGCTGGCAGTGGCCGTTCCAATAGCGCCGATTTTGAGACTTTTGAGGGCACGGGTATCCAAATTCAGGTTATGTAGTCGCTGGAAAAAAGCCTCGACACCATTGACACTGGTAAAAACTAGCCATTGATAGTGTTCTAGGTTTAAGATGGCTCGGTCGAGTTCCTTCGTGTTGGGTATCGCCTGGATGTTAATAGCTGGTAGCTCAATAGGCAGAGCACCGTGCTCGGAGAGGAGCTTACTCAAGGCGCTTGCCTGATGTCGTGCTCTGGTGACCAAGATGCGCTTCCCGAATAGGGGTCGGTTATCAAACCAGCGAAGTTTTTCCCTGAGCTTTACTACCTCACCAACCACAATCACTGCCGGCGAGCTAAAGCGGTGTTCTTTCATCTTGCCTATAATATCGGTCAGACGACCGACCACGGTCTTCTGGCCGGGTCGGGTCCCGTCTTGAATAACAGCTACCGGAGTATTGGGTGCTCTGCCGTGAGCCAGCAACTGCTCCACTATTTCCGGCAGGTTTCGCATGCCCATAAGAAAAACTAGAGTATCCACCCCGGTAGCCAGCTTTTCCCAGGCAATGCTTGAACTCGTCTTTCTGGGGTCCTCATGTCCAGTAATTACGGCAAAGGATGATGCCAGTCCGCGATGGGTGACCGGGATACCGGCATAGGCGGGAACGGCTACCGCTGACGATACCCCCGGCACTACCTCAAATGGGATATGGTCGTGTTCCAGAGCTATTGCCTCCTCTCCTCCCCGCCCTAAAACAAACGGGTCGCCACCTTTAAGCCGCACCACGGTCTTACTCTCTTTTGCCTTCGCCACCAGTAGCTGGTTTATCTCACTCTGTTGCTTGGCATGTTGTCCCGCCGTCTTACCCACATATATCCGTTCTGCTCCGGGGCGGGCTGAGTCCAATAGCCCCTCATCAAGTAGACGGTCATATATAATTACATCAGCTTGTGCCAGACATTCCAGCCCCTTCACTGTAATCAGGCCGGCGTCACCCGGTCCAGCGCCGACTAAGTAGACTTTGCCTTGTTTCACCTGACTCTTACCTTGGTAATAAACTCAGATGCTCCCAGTACCAGCATTTTTCGAGCTAGTTCTGCTCCTACCTGCTCCGGAGTCATAGTGCTACCTTTCTCGGTATCATGCAGTATGCTCTCTCCAGTTACATCGGCTACCATTCCTTCGAGCTTCAAAATATTATTAGCGACGGTTCCTAAAGCAGCAATCGGAGCACGGCAGCCACCACCTAAGGCGCTGAGGAAGGCTCGCTCGGCGGTTACACTTTGCCAGGTGGGCAGGTGATTTATGTGAGAGACTAGCTCGGCTATCTCTTCATCACCGAGTCGTATCTCTATCCCCAACGTTCCTTGTCCCACTGCGGGCAGGAATTGCTCTAGAGGCAGGTATTCGCTTATCTTGTCCTCCCATCCTAGGCGTATCATGGCGGCGGCCGCCAGTATTACACCATCAAATTCCCCGCCAGAAACCTTTCGCAGACGAGTATTAATATTACCTCTTATGCCGCATGTTTTCAAATCAGGACGATAGGCAGCAAGCTGAACCGTACGCCTAAGACTACCGGTCCCTATTTTTAAACCCGGAGCAAGCTCATTCAGCCTTCCGGCTCTGGATACCAGAACATCTCGCGGGTCGAGCCTCTCAGTTACTGCCGCCAGATATAGCCCTTGGGGGATTTGGGTGGGCATATCCTTTAGACTGTGCACTGCCAGGTCAATGCGGCCATCAAGCAGGGCTTCCTCCAGCTCCTTAACAAATACCCCAATGTCGGCAAAGTGGTCAAGCTGGGTATGGCGGTTACGGTCGCCTTTAGTTACTATTTTGCTGGTGCCGACCTCAAGATGGGGGTTTATCTCTCTGATTTTCGCCGCCACTGACTCCGACTGAATCAGGGCAAGCCGGCTGCCCCTTGAACCAACAATGAGCTTCCGCTTCACCCTTGCTTCTCCCTGTTCAATTGGAAAAGTTCACCTAGCAGCTTAGCATAATCCGTCTCATTGTTTGCGTTTGTTTTTAGATGCTGTATGGGCTCCTTAAGTATCTTGGTTACAATTGATTTAGTCATCGCTTCCAGGCTCTCTTGCTCTTCATCAGACAACTCGTGCAATTTTCTAAGAGTCTTGTCCAGCTGTGTACGGCGTATGTCTTCACCCTTTCTCATCAAGGCACGGACTAAGGGTCTAACCTCAAGAGCCTGCCACCAGGAGGTAAACCTACCAACCTCAGCCCCTGTAATTTCTGTAGCCTTCTGAATTTCACCCTCTCGCTGCTCGCGGTTCAGGTTGGAAATCTGGGTAAGGTCATCAATATTGTACAGGAAAACATTGTTTATCTTACCCACTACCGGGGCCACATTCCGGGGAACAGCAATATCAATTATCACTAGGGGGGATTCAGGGCGGGTCTTCATGGCTGTCTTGACACGGTGCAAGTCCAGTATCTGTCGGGGGGTGCCGGCGCAGGTGACAACAATGTCGCAAGTGCTGAGTTCCTCCGCCAGATTTTTCAAGTCGATTGGCACACCACCGAGTGCTGCCGCCAGGGTTGACGCCCTTGCTTGAGTTCGGCTGGCAACAACTATTTGGTGGGCACCTCTATCTTTAGCCACTTTAACCACCAAACGGCCCGCTTCGCCAGCACCAATGACCAGCATTTTGCAGCTTCCCAAGTCACCGATAACCTTGGTCGCTAGGTCAACGGCTACTGAGCTGACGGAAAGAGCATTTTTGCTGATTCCTGTTTCCCCCCGAACCCGTCGACCGGCACGAATCGCGCTTTGGAATAGATGGCGTAGTGGTAGATTGACTACCTTGGCTTTTTCCGCTGCCGCCAACGCCTGCCCCACCTGACCTAGAATCTCAAATTCGCCGAGTATCATCGAGTCAAGACCAGAGGCGACACGGAACAGGTGTTCGACCGCGGCCTCATCTTTAGAGAAATAAACATGTTGAAGGAGAACAACGTCAGGGACATCTGCCTGTGCTTTTAAGAAATTGAAGCTTGCCTCTTCGGCGTGGCGGCTGTCGCCATCGGTAGTATAAACTTCAGTGCGATTGCATGTCGATAGGACAATACCACAGGACAGGTGGCGGCGGAGCCGTAACAGGGCATTGGGCAACTGCTCGCTGCTGATGGCTATTCTCTCACGGATAGCCACCGGTGTCTTCTCATGGTTTATACCAACTAAACTAATGTGCATATAAACAGCCACCTCAATAGTTACTTCGGTCGCCCCTTCAGATTATCGAGGAGGATAGCCCTGGCTTTTTCATTATCACCTTTCCTCAGCATATCACACAGTAAATCTAAATCCAGAACTTTCTGCCAGGCATTACCATCAACCTTGATTCCTTGCTCCTTTAGTTCGGTGCGTACCTCATCAATCAGAAGAGCCAGCGAAGCGTACTCCTCCCCAAATTCCTTTTCTAATCTAGTTCGGATTTTCCGGGCTAGGGCCGGGCTCCTGCCCGCGGTAGAGATGGCAATAGTAACATTACCCCGGCGTATATACGAAGGGAGGATGAAATTAGAACTCTCGGCATCATCTACCACATTGACCAGAACTCCAGTTCTTCGGGCTTCCGCTACTATTTCTAGATTAATATCGTTATCATTTGTTGCGGCGATGACAATGAATGCCTCTTGTAAATCTCCGGCCCGATAGCCTCTGCGGAGCACAGATATTTCCCCCACACCGGCTAGCTGATTTAGCTCCGAACAGAGGTGAGGGCTGATTAGTTCAACATTAGCCTTATGCTCAAGAAGTGTCCTTACCTTACGGAGGGCGACCTGTCCACCACCGACCACCACACATCTTCTACCTCTAATGTTCAGGAATATTGGGTAGTAAGGGCGCAGTTGGTCATCTTTTTTCATACCAGATATTTGCTCCTCGTCTTTTTGAATTCCTTGGTGCTGAATAGCAATACATAGTCAGTAAGCCCAGTTTCACGTGATACATTGCTTGCTATGTCCTGGCAATCCTCTCTGGTGTGACCGTGGAGCATGGCGAAGAGGTTATACCGCCAGAGCGAGGTAGTTTTTCTCTCGTAGCAATGGCTTACCTCCCGCAGTGAAGCCAGCTTCTGTCCAGCAATATTCACCATATCTGGGGGAGCTACCCAGCAGGCCATAGCATTTGCCTTGAAACCGGCTCGGTTGTGGTTGATGGCAGCACCGAAACGGCGTATGATGCCACGCTGTTGAAGAGAGCGGCACTGAGCTAAAAAATGTTCCACATCCATTCTTAAACTTGCGGCTATAACGGCAAACGGTCTGGGAATTAGAGGGAGGTCCTGTTGGAGCTCATTTATTATCAACCTGTCTGTCCCGGAAAGCTTAACTTTTTGTGGAAGAACGCCACCGGGTGGCGACATAGTACCTACCGTCGACTGATCATTTTCATCCATATCAAAATAGGCACCTATCTTGAATACCCTTATTGCCGGCAGGGCAAAGACGACTTCAGCCCCAATGGGACTGGTCAATCGCTGCAGCTCGGTTTCCATGTCAGCCGTAGGCGGGATGGCTAGGGTGAACCAGAGGTTGAGGGAGTGGTCTCGTTCATAGCCGTGGCTAACTCCCGGGTGTTCGCCAATAAGCCGTTCGGCACTATCTAACTGATTTTCGGACACCCTCATTGCCACCAGCGTAGTCTGGTAGCCAAGGCTTCTGGCATCTAATACTGGGCTTATCTGTCGAATAATCCCCCTTGTCTTTAATTGCTTAATGTGGTGAATTATCTCATCTCCGTCAATACCTAGTCGCCGTCCCAGGTCAGCATATGGTTCTTCGGTTAATGGAAATTCCCTCTGTACCAGGTTAAGCAGTTTCCGGTCAATACCGTCGAGGTTCATACTAGCCATTTACTCTGGTTAAATCCTTTCGTAGTGCTGCTGGTTCATATATACAGTAGGGCTCAGCCTCAAGATAGTCCCCGGTGGCCTCATAGGCCCGAGCCCGGCAGCCACCACATATCTTTTTATATTCACAAATACCGCACTTTCCTTTGATATTGGAGAGGTCTCTCAGGTTGCAAAACAAAGGCGAATCAGACCAAATTTGGCTAAAGCTTTCCTTTCGGATGTTCCCGGCGGCCACATTAAGATAGCCGCAGCCTTGCACTCTTCCTTGATGAGAGATAAAACAAAAGCCAATGCCAGCCAGACAGCCCCGGGTGATAGTATTTGTCGGGTTGTGACCAGTGGTAGGCTCTGATTTCTTTACAGCCGGCATGTCCTTTTCCTGGCTTTGTTTCTGCCTTTGCCTTACTACTCGCAGGTAGTGCGGGACATCTGTGGGTTTGAAGAATATCCTGTCGCCCAACTCCAGTTGCTTATCATATATCCAGTTCAAGGTTTTCTCATATTGCTGTGGTGTGAGTTCCACTGATTCTAGTCCTTTACCCCGGCCGGTAGGTACCAGCATAAAGGGGTGAAAGGCAACAGCGCCTACCTTAAGTGCCAGAGAGAGGAGTTCGTCTAGGTAGGGCGTATTTAGCTTAGTGATAGTGCTGTTAATCTGGACTTCAATGCCTGCCCGATGAGCGTTAGCTATGCCCGCCATTACGGCTTCAAAGGCACCTGCCTGACCGCGAAAATCATCCTGGAGCTTGGCAACTGGAAAGTCCAAGCTTATCCCAAGGCGTGATATCGGGATATCCTTCAATTTGGCGGCTATTTCCTCGGTAATAAGCGTGCCATTGCTGCCCATGACCACCCTCAGCCCCTTGTTTACGGCATATTTGGCGATTACTGAAACATCCTGGCGGACAAGAGGCTCGCCACCGGTCAGGATAATAATTGGCCTGCCCACCTCCAGTATCTCGTCAATGAGATGAAAACACTCCTTAGTTGACAGTTCACCACTATATCGGCGGCGGCCTGCTGAGCCTCGACAATGGGCACAAAACAGGTTACAGCTTCGGGTTATTTCCCAGGCTACTAACTGCAACCTCGGCGTGATGGTATCGCCTTGCCCTAAGCCACTTTCTATTTTTGCTGTCATTGGCGTAGTCCAATCTCCTCGTCACTGAGATAGCAGGCTGGGTCTTCCGCCCAGACATCGCCGAAGACCGCTTCGGCGCGAACTCGCAGGTTGCCATTACACAGGTCAAGATATTGACATCGGGCACAGCGACCCTTGAGCAGGCTTTTGCGATTCTTTAGTCCCTGCAGTAACGGCTCAGAGGTATCCATCCATATGTCCCCAAATTTTCTCTGGCGAACATTACCCAGTGAGTAGTGCCACCAGAATTGGTCAGGATGGACATTCCCCAGGTCATCAACGGCGCCTATTCTAATACCCGAATTGTTGCCGCCATTCATCTGAAGCAGGTCAAAGACTTTGTTAGCGCGTTGTGGGTCTTGCTCCCTCAGCCTAAGATAGAGGTAGACACCATCGGCATGATTATCTACGGTGAGGACTTCCTTTGGCAAGCCACGCCGATGCAGGTCTAGAGTGTGTTCACAAATTAAGTCTACCGCTGACCTGGTCTGAGAGTGGCTAAGGTCTTCTCCCTGTAAGCTACCTGCCCGACCGGAATAGGCAAGATGGTAGAAACAGGCGCGGTCTATGCCCTCCTCTTCTATCAGCCGGAAAATGGCGGGAATTTCCTGATAGTTGAAACGGGTGATGGTTAGCCTTAAGGAGACTCTTAATCCCAGGGCGACACAGTTTCTAATGCCCTCTAGGGCGGCCTGGTAGGCACCGCTTTTACCGCGAAAGCGGTCGTTGTCGGCTCCGATACCATCCAGGCTTATCCCCACCTCGGCAAAGCCAATGCGGCTAATTTTCCTAGCTACTTCCTTAGTAATTATAGTGCCATTAGTGGAAATGGCCAGTCTTATTCCTTGCTCCCTAGCAAAGTTGGCTAACTTAAACAGGTCTTTCCGGAGCAGGGGCTCACCTCCCGAGAACAGGAGCACGGGCACACCGAAATCGGCCAGGTCGCGAATAAATGCCTTGCCCGATGCGGTATCCATTTCTCCGGGGGAGCTTTGGCTGCCGGCGTTGGCATAACAGTGAATGCAGTATAAATTACATCGTCTGGTGCAATTCCAGACCACGATTGGTCGCGGGGTTTCCTCTGTTGGTTGGTTTATCCCTGGAGCATGCGGTTCCTTCCTCACATAGCGGAGACCATCACCCGGGCCAATAATGTCACAGAGCAGGCGCGAGATTGATATCATTCGGCAGCACCTCCTTGGGGTCCGTCTTGGGAGTTGCTTCGGTAGTTTTGGTGTGCGGCTACTAAAGAAATCAGAGCTTCGTCCATAATGTGTGCTACCAGCGGTATCGCCTCCACGACACGTCCATTAGGCACCTCTTTTTTGCTCACCATGTGAGCAGTCGCCCTCATCAGGGGGTCACGGTGCAGGATGAAAGCCTCTACGGAGTCGGTAAGGGGAAGCCCTAGCTTGGCCAGTATATTACCAAACTCGTTGCCGACATCGCGCGCAAGTTGGATAGTCTCCCCTCGCTTGGAAGACTCAGTTATGTATCTGGTAATCAGGTTGAGAAGGCGCCGGCTGGAGTCAGCCAAGCGTTGTTGAGATTCCTGGCCAAGCTTGTTGTACCACGAAATGGAGCTAAGATATAGCCTCGCAATCTCTCTGTGTAGCTGGGCAGTCCCTTCTAGCTCGGTAACCAGGTCTTTTATGCTATGCAGCTTTTGTCGTGAGCTAACAAATTTCTTTAACTCTGTCCTTGAGTAACGTCGGTGACCGCCGGGAGTTATGAAAGCTCTTATCTTGCCTTCGTCCGTCCACTGACGCAGAGCTGCCTCACTAACTCCGAGAATGTGACTGGCTTCACTTATGCTGACTAAAGATTGTTGGCTCAGGGGTCATCCTCCTGCTAAATTGCTTCGCCTGGAGGTAGAGTTAATTAACTTCTCTTTGTCTGGGCGTGGAAACTATAAAAATCTCTGTAAATCTATAAATTTCTATATCATTATAACTCAATTGGAGTGGTAGATGCAACTACAAAACCACCTATATTTTAATAAAATAATTACTCATATATGTAAAATAACCACCCTGTTTTTGTAAATAGGGTATTTGTATTAACTATTCCAATGTGGCCTCAGGCTAGCTAACGGCAAACTCCGCTTGGTTAAATGTACAGTGTTTATTATGGGAAGCACAGCTACCAAGAAGAGGTAATCTATTTGGGGACATGTTTTCTGTCTTTGCCTTTAAACCACACTAACCTTTTCACTACATCGGCGTTATAGTATAATGAAGTATGGATAATAAGTTGGAGGCTATCTTATGAAAAGGTTAATAATCGGACTGGGGCTGGTTATGTTACTACTGGCGCCGTTGGCTTGTGCTAAAGCACCGTCAGCTGTAGCACCAACGCCAACACTAACACCAACGCCAAGGCCAGCACCAATGCCGCCACCAACAATAATAATGCCATCATCTAGTTCCTCTGAGGTTTTTGCGCCGGGAGCTTTGCCAGCAACCGAAGAACGGATGATTGTCCGCACCGGGGATATAGCGTTAGTGGTGGAGGCTGTGGTTGACGCCCGGGATGAGATAGCCCGACTCGCCGTAAGGTATGGTGGCTATGTGGTATCGTCCCGAATTTCAGGGGAGGAACAGGATAGGAGGGGATGGATTTCCATTCGGGTGCCTGATGACAAGTTTGAACAGGCACTAGCCGAACTTGGAGAATTAGCGGTAAGGGTAAAATCGGAGAGCACCAGCAGCCGGGATGTGACCGAGGAATATGTTGACCTCCAATCCAGGCTTAAAAATGCCGAGGCAACCGAGAGCCAATACCTGGCTCTTTTGGAAAGAGCTGAGGTAGAAGAGACCATTAGAATTTATGAACTTCTACATCAAGTACGGCGTGAGATTGAGCAAATCAAGGGTCAGATGCAATACCTGGAGAGAACTTCGTCAATGAGCCTGATAACGGTGAGTCTAGAATCGGTGGCTACGGCTAAGCCGCTGGTTCGTGCCGGTTGGAGCGCTCTAGAAGCACTTAAATCTGCCGTCAGAGGAATTGTTACCTTCGGGCAGTGGCTGGGCACTATAGCTATCTGGCTAATAATCTTCATCCCCGTATGGGGAACTGTCGCCGGTATTGTCTATTGGCGTTACCGCAGAAGGAAAAGGGCTACTAGCCGGGGGAAAGCCGCTTCATAATGTCTTCCTGGCTTAACCCGTTAAGGGCTATAACCTTATCCCTGGTGGTAAGACCCCTGATTATATCTATTTTGCTTTTACCCACACCTAAGACTACTTGCCAGCAGCTAAGCTAACAAGCTCAGCTATTCATATCCGCTACGGGCAACTAGGCTGGTAATCGCAGCGACAAATAAGACTCCAGATAGTCCCAGCCAGAAGATACCGGTAAAGGCAGTAGTGACTGGTAGAATTACCCCGGCAGCAGTAATAATACCCATAATCAGGCACAGCCCACCCAAGATACCCAGAATTAAAGCTAACACTCCCATAATAGAACCTCCTTTTTATTATAAACAGTGCTAGATAACCTTGAGCTTTATTTTATTCTATCGCTACGATATAATCAATAGCTGATAAGACTATGAAGCTGGTGAATAATCTCTACTTTTATCCTGAACGAGGAGTGTTTGACTGCAACACCTATGTGATTAAGGGCGACCCCACCATTATCATAGACCCTGGGTCTACCCAGTTTCTAACCACACTAATGCCGAATTTGCACAAAGACGGTATTGAAGCTAAAGATATTGATATTATAGTTAATACACACCTACACGGCGACCATTGTTGGGCAAATGAAGCCGTCAAGCAACTCTCTGGAGCTAAAATCCTTTCCCATCCCCTGCAAAAGAAGTTTTATAAGGTAACCGTTATCGAGACAACAAAATTCTTCGGTCTACCACCAGTGGAGTTTGCCGCCGATAGTGATATAGACAGCAAACTAGATACCGGAGACATAGAATTTGAGCTTATTCCCTCCCCGGGCCACTCACCGGATAGCATCTGCTTTTATAGTAAAAAGGAGAAAATTCTGATTTGTGGTGATGTCATCTTTGCGAAAAATACCGGCCGGGTTGACTTGCCCGGTGGCAATGCTGACGAACTTAAGCACTCTATAGAAGAGTTGTCACGACTAGAAATTGGCTATTTACTTCCCGGACATATGGACATTGTAACCAGTGCCGAAGAAGTAATGAGCAACTTTGACTTCATTAAAAGGAATGTATTGGGGTGGCTTTAGAAAAGCAAACGCCAGCTTCTTTTGAGCTAGGACCAATTAGACGATAAGGTAATATACAGCTTAATGGAAGGGTTTCTATAAAGTCATAATAGGGAGGGGTAATAAAAGCCGTGGCTAGCTTGGAAAACGAGGTAGGAAATTTGCTTCGTCAGAAAGGGCTAAGCCTGGGGGTGGTTGAATCCGCCACCGGTGGGCTAATATCTTACCTGATAACCAATGTCCCTGGTAGCTCAGACTACTACAAAGGGTCAATCACTGCCTATAGCAACGAGGTCAAAATTAAAATAGCCAGCGTTAGAGAAGATACCATAAACCAATATGGTGCCGTGAGCTATCAGGTGGCTGGGGAGATGGCACAGGGGGGTAGAAGGGCATTAGCCGTAGACATTTGTTTAGCTGATACCGGTATTGCCGGACCTGGCGGCGCTACCCCGGGAAAACCGTTAGGACTATTCTACATTGGTTTATCGCACCAGACTGGCACTTATAGTCGGAAGCACAACTTTCAGGGAGACCGAGAGCAAAACAAACGAGACGCGGCTGAGGCAGCCTTGAGCTGGTTAAAAGAATACCTGATAAGCTTAAAATAAATTATGCTACAGGAAAAAAGGGTCGTTACCTGCTTTCTTGAATCTAGCGGTGAGATACTAATCTTGCGCCGCAGTGAGCAGGTTGGTAGCTATCAGGGGAGATGGGCTGGGGTTAGTGGCTATATAGAGACGACCGCTGATAAGCAAGCCCTGTTAGAGATAGAAGAAGAGACCAGTCTATGTGGGGAAGACCTTAGATTAGTAAAAAAGGGCAAACCGCTAATAGCTAAAGATGAGGCACTAGGCATTAAATGGATGATTCACCCTTATCTATTTCACATCAAAGACCGAGGAAAAATCAAAATTGACTGGGAACATAAAGAGGCAAGGTGGATAAAACCCAGGGATTTAGCTAACTACGAAACTGTGCCACGGTTCAAGGAGACTCTAGCCCGGGTATATAAGAGCTAGCCACCTTTAATAGATTGTTTTTTCATATAACTAATGACCTCTCCTGGTATAAGCAAACCGTTCTCAGTCACTATCCCGGTAACTAGCTCCAGCGGAGTAATATCAAAGTAGGGATTTTTAACCCTGACCTGTGGAAGTAGCTTCGCCGGCGAAGCTACCTCCCGTGGCTCTTTCTCCTCTAAATCAACCTCATCGCCCTTTAGCCTGGGGTCGAACTTAAGCGTCTCGCATAATATATAGAAGGGGATAGCGGTCCTATCAGCCGCTAAAGCTAGCTGATAGGTGCCTATGCCATTAACCACCTTGCCGTCAGCACATACTCGGTCAGCACCAACCACGACCTTGTTTGCCGTCGGCATATAAAGTCCCATTGCCGCATCATCAATAAAGGTAACCAGTATGCCATAGCGTCCGAGTTCTTGAGCCATCCTCTCACCGGTGCGACCTGGACCCGACCGGGTAACAATCACTTCAATATTCCGGTGCTTGGTAAAAGTCTCCTTCAGCACTGTCACTACCGTTGAGCTATAGCTGTGAGTCATTACTCTATCGCCATCAGTAATTAGCTCTGAGCCATACTCGGCAATTTGAGCTACCGCCTGTAGCGACTCTTTGATTACTTCATCAGTCTTAGAAATGACTAAGTGCCTGACTGAATCCAAGTCCATTTCCATAGATTTTTTAGATATTGCCTTAAGCAAACGAGAAATAATGTTAAATACCGGTGCCATTGCTGGACGAATCGACATTAACTCGTGTCCCACTTCTTTTAACTCCAGCCAGAACTCATCACTGCTGTCTGCCCGACTATGCTCAGCAGCCATCTTTAAAACCCCCGCTGCCTGCCGTGCTAACTGGCTGGCACCATGAACTTTGTCATTCTTGATTTCTTCTATCAGGCTAGTAATTTCGTGGTTGATGTTCATAGGGCAATTCTACCAATAGTAGAAATGAGGCGCAAATAGGGAAGCATGAGTTTTTGAAGGGGCCAGCCTAACGCCCCCCTTCTACTTGTTGATTGACATCTCACTAACCTTCGATTAACATTATGCCATCACTGATAAACAGGAGGTTAACCATATGGACAAAGAGAAATATCTAGCGTCTTTGAAAGAGAGCATTGTAAATCTGGACTTCAACGCTGTTGTAGAGGTTGCTAAGGAAGCGATGAATGCCGGTGTAGACCCACATATGGCTATAACAGATGGCATGGTTTCTGGAATGACCATAGTTGGCGAGAAGTATGAGAGTGGCGAATACTTCCTGTCCGAGCTGCTTGTGGCCGGCGAGGTCATGAAGGAAGGTCTAAAGGTTATTAATCCCTACATAAAGGGAGCCAGCGCCAAGAAATTGGGGAAAGTGGTAATAGCTACAGTTGAAGGGGACAACCATGATCTTGGCAAAAACATAGTCACGACTCTGCTGGGACTGCACAGTTTCGAGGTGATTGATCTGGGGAAAGATGTACCCACAGATAAGGTTATCAATGCCGTGAAAGAGCATAGACCTGACATATTAGGTTTGTCAGCGCTATTGACGATAACTATGATAAAAATGGGGGAGGTAATAGAGGCCCTAGAGGTAGCAGACCTCAGGAAAAAGGTTAAGGTCATCGTTGGAGGGTCACCTGTAACCCCGGAATTCGCGGAAAGCATCAGGGTTGACCATTGTGCTGCCAACGCGCTAGAAGGAGTAAAGAAATGCACAGAGTGGATGACTCTACAGGAGGTAAGATAAGCATGGCCAAGATGACTCGACATGAAAGAATAATGACAGCAACCCACAAAAAACGGGCGGATAAGTTGCCCTTCCTCGCCCTCTGGAGACACCTCCAGATAGGCTTTGCAGAGCGAGAATGTAGAAACAGGGGCATGGGCATATCCTGGCGAAGACCACCTTACATCACAAAAATGCACGGTGTGAAGGTTTCCGAGGCACAGGCTGAATCTTCAGGAGGGGTAGTACTACGCCGAACATACTCTACACCGGTGGGTAGCGTCTATCTGGATGAGAAGAGAGAGCCAGGCAGCGGGAAATGGATTGGATTAAAAAGTTGGCGGGACGTGGAACCGTGGCAGATAGACCGCATAATTAAAGGGCCTGAAGACTATAAAGTCGTCAAGTACATGGTTGAAAATACAGAATACATTCCCTATTACTTCCCTATTGAACAGGCAATGGACTGGCTGGGTGACGATGGAGTTGTTATTGATTCCCTGCCACACTCACCCATGCAGACGCTGGCGATTGACTACATAGGGAGTGAGGGTGGGAGATTCTTCATCCATCACGCAAGATACCCCGACCTGGTTGAGGACCTCTACAGAGCTGTCAGCAAGAGTCGCGAACCGTTGTATGAGATAGCTGTAAAATCACCAGCGCCTATCACCATATGCGGCGACCACATCGACGGAGTCCTGGTTAACCCAAAGCTGTTCCAGAAGTACATTATGCCGGAGTACGAAAAGGAGGCAAAGGTTTTACATGAACACGGAAAGCTTATGGCTGTCCACATGGATGGAAGAGTAGGCATTCTTAAAGACCTAATCGCAAAGACTCCAATAGATATAGTTGAGGGACTGACTTCACCCCCTATGGGTGATCTGCCTATAGGGGAAGCGCTCTCCCTCTGGAAGGACAAGGTTGTTTGGACTGGCTTTCCGGGGTCGGTGCTTGTGCTTGGGCTAGAGGCAGTGAAAAAGCACGCTCTGAACCTTCTAAGAGAGGTTGGCTCAGGCGATAGGCTGGTCGTCGAACTGTGCACGGAAACCCTCATATCCAATGAAAGTCTCCTACTATTAACCTCCATCCTGGAGAATGCAGACCTTCCACTGACAAAAGAGAAGATCGATAGAATCGAAAGGTCCCTAGCCTGAAGCTAATAAAAACTCGATGTACTATCAGAAAGCAATTACAACCTTAGAGAGAGGAGATTTTAGGTGAAGAGGGCTGACGGTCGTGCCTGGGATGAGCTACGACCAGTAAAAATAGTACCCAGATTTCAAAACTTCGCCGAAGGCTCAGCACTAATAGAACTGGGGCAGACCCGGGTGCTGTGCTCAGCTAGCGTGGAGGAGAGAGTACCCAACTTTCTTAGAGGAGAGGGTAGGGGCTGGATTACGGCTGAATATGCCATGTTACCTCGGGCTACGGTAACTCGTACTCCCCGTGATGCAGGCAGGGTTGGCGGTAGAAGCCATGAAATCCAGCGCCTCATTGGACGTTCACTACGGGCGGTAACTGACCTTGATGCACTGGGGGAAAGAACACTAATCATTGATTGTGATGTGATTCAGGCCGATGGCGGCACCAGAACTGCGGCCATTACCGGCTCCTATGTAGCCTTATATCAGGCCCTCCACACCTTGGCCAATATGGGTGTGTTATCATCTATACCATTAAAGAGTGCTGTCGCTGCCACCAGCGTTGGCATTGTGCATAGTTACATGCTGCTAGACCTGTGCTACGATGAGGACTGCGCGGCTGAGGTTGACTTTAATGTGGTGATGACCACCCAGGGGGAGTTTGTTGAGGTTCAGGGTACTGCTGAGACTAAACCCTTCTCCAAGGAGACGATTGATTCCATAATCTCTCTAGCGGATAAGGGTATCAAGCAATTGTTCGAAGCTCAGCAGGCGGCTCTGGGAAAACTACAAACAAGGTAAAGACTAATGGCCAAGGCACTACTCAAAGAGGATGGTGAGAAGGTAGAGCAAGCCGGCACCTACCAGGAGAAAGGCAACATTTTGCAGTACATCCCTTTCGTGCGTTTCCGGGACCAGGTCTGAGGCGGCTACATAGAGGAATGAGCCTCCAGCCACAGCCATCATGACCCCAAGCCCTGATTCAGACAGGCCACTGAGCGGACCCAAAGCGATGGCGGCACCGACCGGGGTAGCTAAGGCCACAGCCAGAGAGAGGATGAGCGCTGTCCTGCTGGTCATTGAACGTAACATCAGGGCAAAGCTGGTGATGCCCTCAGGCAGCTCATGAAGAATGACTCCAGCCGCTGCGAACAGCCCCAATTCTAAGCTGACTTCAAATCCGATAGCGATGATAAAGCCGTCGATCAGGGAGTGAAGGAAAAGCCCGGAGAAGATAACCGGCCCTTTATTACGTGTCTTTCTGGGGCTTCCTTCATAGAAATGGATTGCCGAGCCGGAGTGGAAAACAACGCCCGCCTCCAGAAGATAGAAGGCAATAAAGGAGGCCAGCACAACTGGCAGGGCATTGCTAGTCAGCTCCACAGATTCCGGAATGAGATGGGCCAGGGCTACCGTAAGCAGGGCTCCGGCGGCAAAGGAATTAACATAATGGGAATACCTGATGGCTAAATCCTGCTTCCAGCGGACTACTGAAATGCCAGCCAGGGTAGCCGCTCCGGCAATTCCACCATATAATAGAGCATTTAGTGCCATTGTTATCTGCTAAGTGCGCACTTGACCGCTACCAAAGATAATCCACTTGTAACTGGTCAGTTCCCTTACCCCTAACGGACCCCGGGCATGAAATTTCTGGGTGCTAATGCCGACCTCAGCCCCCAAGCCAAACTGCCCACCATCGGTAAAGCGGGTGCTGGCATTAACATAGACACAGGCAGCATCCACTTCATTGAGAAAACGCATCGCTGCCCCATATTCCTCAGTGACAATTGCCTCAGAATGTCCTGAGCCGTAACGCTCAATATGCTCCAGTGTTTCATCTAGAGAATCCACCACTTTAACCGCTGCCACCAGCGACAGAAACTCCTTGCCCCAATCGTCATCGGTAGCTGGAACCAGCTTCAAAGCAGGGTTTTGTTTAAGGATAGCCAGAGCCCGCTCGTCGCCGTGCATCTCCACCCCAGCCTTTGCCCACTCTGCCGCCACCAGAGGCAGATAGTGCTCAGCAATATCGGTATGAACCAGCAATGTATCCAAGGCATTACACACCGTGGGGCGTTGCACCTTAGCATTAAAAGCTATGGCCACTGCCTTATTTACATCGGCACTCCGGTCTACATAGGTATGGCAAACTCCAATTCCTCCAGCGACCACCGGCATACAGGCTTTCTCCTTGACAAACTTTATCAGTTCCGCCCCGCCCCGGGGAATAATCAGGTCAATAATGTCACTCATCTTTAGCATATGATTAACTAAGGCTCGGTCAGTATTCTCAATAAGCTGCACGGCTCCGTCAGGTACTCCGGCACTTTTTACGGCATCCTGAACCACTCTAGCCAAGGCGCTGTTGGCGTGAATTGCCTCCTTGCCACCCCTGAGGATAACGGCATTACCCGACTTCAGGCAAAGAACGGAGATATCAATCGTAACATTGGGTCGGCTTTCATAGATAGCTCCGATTACACCCAACGGAACCCGCTTCTTACCTATCTGCAAGCCATTGGGCAGGGTGCGCATATCAAATATCTCACCCACCGGGTCAGGCAGTGCCGCCACCGCCAGCACATCCTGAGCAATAGACTCAAGACGGCTGGAGTTAAGCATTAAGCGGTCAAGCATCGCGGCACTCATGCCTGATGCCTCTGCCTCCTTATAGTCAATTTGGTTGGCCGCCAGTATCTCGTTCTGCCGAGCTAACAGGTCGTCGGCAATATTACGCAAAGCTTTGTTCTTTATCTCAGTAGACAGGTAAGCTAATCGGTGAGACGCTGCCTTAGCCGCTCTGGCTTGTGCCTCCAGTTCTTCAATTACTGATTTCATCTACCTCACCCCCTTTGTCCCCCTCTCCTTCAAAGGAGAGGGGGAGTATATTTTTGAGAGGAGCTTCGCCCCTCTAACCCCACCTCATAAAAATTGCCAGCTAGGTATTGACAAAGCCCTATCGTTGTGCTATATTATTTTTAGTAATAGAAAAGCTCCTGGAGAACGGTTGGTCATCTGATAAAGATGGCAGCACCTGTAGAGGTGTGGGAAACTACCGCCGGGAGCTATTTTTATATACTGTTTAGCCATTTATATGTTCCTGCTAGTAATTGCGGAATTAGGTTGCTTTTGTGTGGCATAAACTTTATACCGTAGCCGAATACCTTCCCCCCTCGCCTATAAAGCTTGTCCTTAAGCATTAGCAGGTGCGAGTCTTCAATCACACCATATTTATACTCTACAGCATTGTAAACTGCACCACAAACAGAGTCCGCAAGTTGCACTAAGTTAGATTGTGTCTTGGATTTGGGCTTTACCTCCAAGATGCAACCTTTTCTAATTTCGCAGTCGGGCTGGCTTTGGATGTAGTTCAGATAGACATTCAACTCCTCATAACTAATTCCACCTTTATTTTCCGCATATATCCTCACTTTGTAGCCTTTATTATCACAGTACCAGGTGATGCGTTCTACCAACCGCCTGAATGTATAAAAATATAACCTCTTACCCTTTAGGCTAGTATTAACAATGTCTTGGTGTTGCGTATCCACTAACACCGAGCAAATAGAAAAGTCATGGTTGGCTAATTCCTCGATTACAGCCTTTTTTCTTGGATGACTGAGTTTGTACCAATGGAGAACTTTATTGGCACCCAAGTTAATTCGCTGTTTTATTCGGTGATAAGCGTGCCCTAACGCAGTAGCCTCTTCCTGGCTAGCAATCAGCGCCGTGATAACAAACCACTTAGTTCCTTTTCCTCCTGTACCCTCATCCCCGGATTCATCTATATAAGCATACATTTCCATTGATTAGTTTCCTTAAAGCACCACCAGATTATTGCGGTGCACTACCTCAGAGCCATAGTCATAGCCAAGAAGAGTGGCAATCTCCTTGGAATGAGCGCCTTTAATAATGTGAATATCACTGGTACTATAATTGGTGATGCCACAGCCGAGGATAGACCCCTTGTGGTCATAGATAACCACTACATCACCACGCTGAAACTCGCCTTCGACCTCCTTAATCCCCGTTGCCAGCAGACTGCGCTTTTGCTTTCTTAGAGCCCGGGCGGCTCCGGAATCTACGGTCAGCCTACTCTTGGTGGAAAGATAACTGACCATCCAGCGCTTGCGACTCTCAAGCTTATCGGTAAGTGGACAAAAACGAGTGCCAATAGCCTCACCAGTCGCCAGCCTTAAAATAACATCTGGCTCCCGGCCGTCAGCTATCACCACAGTTATCCCCGAGGCCATAGCCAGCTTGGCGGCCTCTATCTTGGTAATCATACCACCGGTGCCCAGACTGCTGGGGGTATCAGCCGCCAGGCGCTCAATCTCTGAGTCTATCCTGTCCACCTGTGGAATAAGGCAAGCATCAGGGTAACAGTGTGGGTCAGCCGTATATAGTCCAGGAGTATCGGTAAGAATTAATAAAAGGTCGGCATCAATCAGGTTAGCTACCATAGCTGACAGATTATCATTATCGCCAAACTTTGCCTCCTGAATCTCATCCACCGCCACCACATCATTTTCATTGACAATACACATTACCCGAAGCTCAAGCAGAGCCAGAAGAGTATTCCGAGTATTTAGATAACCAGCCCGGTCAGCAAGGTCAGCTTTGGTCAGTAAAGCTTGAGCCACCGTGATGTTATGTTGTCCAAATAACTGTTCATAAACATACATCAGACGGCTTTGCCCGACTGAAGCCAGCACCTGCCTGAAAGGGATACCCCTAAGCTCCTTGGTCAACCCGAGTTTATGCCTGCCCGAGGCTATTGCCCCAGAAGAGACAATGAGCATCTCAAACCCCTGCTGGTGAAGCTGTGTCATCTGAGTAACAAGGTGTGACATTATGTCCTCATTCAGGTGGTCAGTGCCACCAGTGAGCAGGGAAGTGCCAAACTTAGCCACTATTCGGTGATAGGGTAGTGCTGGCGGATTCAGGTTGGCTTTTCTATTCCGGCTTTTACCCATTTACTAAATAACTCAAATGAATTTGCTTCATTATAGCAAGCTAAAGCAGATTGAACAAGGAGAACCCTAATAACTTCCCTAGTGTTCTGTTCTGTGCTAAAATTTGTTGCAGGGCTAGACCGTCTCGGCTAGCCCTAGAGGCATTTGGGGAAGAAAAATGCACTTAGACCTGACCCAGCTATTACATATCATTGAGGAGATGCCAGCTTATCGCCGACTGGTGGCGGGACTGCAAAGGCGACGTAACATCAGAGTGGTAGTGCTCGAGGCCGCCAAGCCATACCTCATAGCGGCTCTATATTACAGCCGGCGATTACCGATGATGGTAGTTACCGCACAACCAGAAAACAGTAAAAAACTCTATGAACAACTCCTAACCTGGTGTAACTCCACTGAGCTAAAATTTCTCCCTGAACCTGATGCCCTTCCCTACCAGCGTATTGCCTCAGATATCGCCACTGAGTTGGAACGGATACAGTTACTATCAGCTTTAGCTAATATAGACAAAAACCAAAATGAGCCGATGGCAAATCCTCCCTTAGTTGTCGCCTCTGCCCCAGCCCTTACGCACAAGACAACCCCGTATAATGATTTCGTCTCTACCGTCCACACTATAAAGCTGGGGATGGATGTTGAGCCACTGAAACTGCTGAGCCGATGGGAGGCTATGGGCTACCGGGTGGAGAGTATGGTGGAGGTGCCAGGTACTATAAGCCGTCGTGGCGGCATCATTGACATCTATCCACCCACAAGTAACCTGCCAGCCAGAATTGAGTTCTTTGGCAACACCATAGACAGTATCCGCCTCTTTGACCCGGTAAACCAGCGCTCAGTAACATCGGTATCATCAATAGCTATTGGTCCTGCCACTGAGTTCCTCACCCCCTTATTAGACAACAAACTGGAGTTAGAAGCACTGCTCAATGCCCTCGACCTGACTGATGGTAATACCGAGTTGAGCCGGCAGTTCAAACAAGGGCTGGCTATGCTACTCAATAAGCAGAGACCGGGCAACATACAGTTTTACGCTCCGCTATTTAACACCGATAGCATCCTGAGCTATCTGCCCTCAGATGCCTTGCTGATACTTGACGAGCCAGTGAGCATCCAGGCAACAATGGAAACCCTGGATGCCCAGGCTAGCGAGTTGCGTAGCGGGCAAGTTGAGCAGGGAGAGCTACCCCAGAATTTTCCCTGTCCATATTTCACCTGGCAAGAGCTAGAGCCACGAATGAAAGAGCGGCAATGTCTAATGCTCACTACCCTTGGTGTTACCGATAATGAATTGCCACACCGGTTAAACTTCACTCCTGCCCCTAGCTATGCGGGACAGCTACCGCTGTTTATCAGGAAGGTCAAACAGATGCTAAAGCAAAGAAACCGTCTGATACTCTTCAGCCACCAGGCAAGTCGGTTATCGGAACTATTTGATGAAGAGGATGTTATTGCCCCACCCCTCACCGAAATAAGGCAAACGCCCACACTGGGCTCACTAAGCTTAGTCCCGGGTTCACTGGCTGGGGGCTGGGTTATGAATAACGACACCTACCTGTTCACCGATGTTGAAATCTTTGGCTTGGCTAAGCAACCGCGGTTAATAAAAAAACGACCAGTACCATACCACAAGCTCTCTATTGACATAACTCCGGGCGACTATGTGGCGCATGTCGAGCATGGCATTGCTAAATTTGCTGGCGTTACCATCATGAGCACTAATAGCAGTGAAAAGGAATACCTGACGTTACAATATGCTGACGGTGATAAGCTCTATGTTCCCACCGACCAGATAGACCGGGTCAACCGCTACATTGGAGCCGGGGAGCAACCACCGGTATTGAGTCGACTGGGCACACAGGAATGGACACGAACCAAACAAAGGGTCAGGGAATCGGTGGAAACCATTGTTCAGGAACTATTAGCCCTTTATGCTGCCCGAGAGGTTGTCCCTGGCTTTGCTTTTTCCCCGGATACGGTATGGCAGCAGGAGCTTGAGGCCTCGTTCCCCTATGTTGAGACCTCTGACCAGATAGCAGTGCAGGCGCATATAAAGGAGGATATGACCAAGCCCAAACCTATGGACAGGCTGGTCTGTGGGGATGTCGGCTATGGCAAGACTGAGGTGGCTATCCGCACCGCCTTCAAGGCAGTAATGGACAATAAGCAGGTAGCCGTACTGGTGCCAACTACAGTGCTCGCTGAGCAGCATTTCTCCACCTTCAACCAGAGGCTGGATGCCTTCCCGCTAAGAATTGAGGTTTTGAGTCGGTTTAAGACACCTAAGGAGCAAAAAACTATCCTTGACGGACTGGCTAATGGCAGTGTGGACATCTGCATCGGCACCCACCGCTTGCTACAAAAGGATGTCGTCTTCAAAGATTTGGGGCTATTAATCATTGATGAAGAGCAACGCTTTGGCGTCGCCCATAAAGAATACCTTAAAAAGATGAGACAGGAAGTAGATGTTCTCGCGCTGAGTGCTACTCCTATACCCCGCACCCTTCACATGTCCCTGGTAGGGGTGAGGGATATGAGCACTATGGAGACTCCCCCTGAAGAGCGCCTGCCTATCAAGACCTACATTGCCGAATATGATGAGCGGTTAATCCGTGAAGCCATACTCAGGGAGTTAGAACGAAATGGTCAGGTCTTCTTTGTTCATAATAGGGTTCAAGGCATAGCCTCTATTGCCAGTAAGCTCCAATCACTGCTGCCTGAGGCTAAAATAGCCATCGCTCACGGTCAGATGCCGGAGGCAGAGCTGGAGCAGGTGATGGCTGATTTCACCGCCGGTAAAAGTGACATTCTGGTATGCACCACTATTATTGAATCCGGGCTGGATATGCCCAGTGTTAATACCTTGATTGTTAATAGAGCCGATAAATTTGGTCTGACCCAGCTGTATCAACTCCGGGGTAGAGTCGGTCGTGGTGCCAATCTTGCCTATGCCTATTTTCTATATGACAAAGGGCAGCACCTGACCCCGACGGCGGAGAAGCGGTTGAAGACTATCTTTGAAGCCACTGAGCTGGGCGCCGGTTTTAACATCGCCATGAAAGACCTGGAAATCAGAGGCACAGGAACCTTGCTTGGGGTAAAACAGAGCGGGCACATCAGCGCCGTTGGTTTTAGCCTTTATACTCGGCTGCTGGCGGAGGCAGTAGGGGAGCAAAAAGCGAAACAGGCTGGTATATCGGAAGAGAGGCTAAAGCCGTCACGCCTGCCAGAGCCAACAATAGATCTGCCCCTGCCGGCCTATATACCGGAAGACTATGTACTTGACATAAATACAAGACTGTCTCTCTACCAGAGCCTAGTGAAGCTGGATAGAGTTAAGCAAATAGAGGATATGGCTCAGGAGTTTAGCGATAGGTTTGGCGCTCTGCCGCCGGAGGTAAAAAACCTGCTCTACGCCGTAAAGATTAAGGTTCTGGCCGCTAAAGCGGGCATTGAATCCATCGCCACCGAGCATGGACAGATTGTGCTGCGGCTATTTGAGGGCTTGCAGTTTGATAAGCACAAACTTGAGCCTTTGAGGGATGGTATAAAGGTAGGCACCACCCAGCTCCGCCTCAACCCCAAACGGCTAGGTAACGAGTGGCAAGAGGTGCTAGAGGAGGTGGTGGAGAGGGTGGAATAAGCTGTCAAACCTCTAAATGAATGTTCTTCTGCCTAGATTGTTTAGTAGTTCCTGCCCAACATCTGGAAATTGTGAATTCTGGTTTAGGAAGCAAAAAGGCGGTTCGCCTATTTGCGTTCCTCTCTCCAAACTCCACAGCATAATTAGTATCATCTGCCGTCTTTGTGGAAGTAGCTTCTCAGCTACCCTCTTAATTTTATGGACATAGACTGCACCCTTGCCTCCGTCTAAAGCAAGGATACCAGGGTGGTTTGCGGGTAATTGCCTGCTCGTCTTTCTCAACAAGACTCTTAAAATTCTATCTATTTCAATTTCATTCTCTGCATCTTGCTGTGTCATCCACGGTTCTTTCTTTAATAAGTTTTGTACCTTTTGTGCGTCATTTCCTCTTTTGGATTCTATTGATTTTTCGAGGGATTCTCGCGAAGTAACCTCACAATAAATATCTTGCTGGGAAAAAGTAAGAAGAATGTCTGCCTTTCCCATAGCGTTAGCCAATTTGGGCTCTATTTCTTTTACCATATCTTTATCTTTAAACCACAAAGTTATATCCATTTGAGCTAAGAATTCCTGATATTCGTCCCAACTGCAAGCCATTTTCAGACGGTCACCCAATCTATCATACCCAAGGACTGATGTCAGCTCAGCCAAGAGATTGTCCAAGTATAACAAGCCCTCGTGGTTATCTGCACGTTTCAGGACAAAATTCTTCAACCCGCTTTCACATTGTTCCCTTATAAAGCCATCGTCAAGAAATTGATGAATGCGCGGGAATTGGGAAATTATTGGTTGTAGTTGTAAATAGCAATCGCTTTCCATACAGTTTAACTATAGAAGCTTGGTAGTTGTAGGTCAAGGGGCAGTTTAAGAGGGGCGAAGCCCCTCTTTTTTAATATCTTCCCCCTCTCCTTGTAAGGAGAGGGGGATAAAGGGGGTGAGGTTGATAAAATATCTCTAGTCCCTTGCTTTATGAAAGAAAAGGTGCTATACTAGGCAAAACTTTTTATCTACTACATGCCACTAAAGGAGACTAACTTGAAGATACTTATGGTTTATCCGCAATACCCGGACACCTTCTGGAGCTTTAAGCACGCCTTAAAATTCATTGCTAAAAAGGCAGCCTTTCCTCCACTGGGGCTATTAACTATAGCGGCGATGCTTCCCCAGGAGTGGGAGAAAAAACTGGTAGATATGAATGTAACGGACCTAACCGATGAGAACATTAAATGGGCGGACTATGTTTTTATCAGCGCTATGGTGGTGCAAAAAGATTCGGTGAAGGAAGTTATTACCCGATGCCAGGAATTTAAGGCCAGGGTTGTTGCCGGCGGTCCTCTCTTTACTACGGGGTATAAAGAGTTTGACGGGGTTGACCATTTTGTGCTTGACGAGGCGGAAGCTACGCTGCCACCCTTTTTAGAAGACTTGGAGAAGGGATGTGCCAAACATATTTATACCTCTACTGAGCGACCAGCCATAACAAAAACTCCTATCCCCATGTGGTCGCTAATCAACATGAAGAAGTATTCGTCAATGAATCTCCAGTATTCTCGTGGTTGCCCTTTCGACTGTGAATTCTGCGATATTATCATTCTGAACGGGCATAAACCACGCACCAAAGATAGAGAACAGATATTAGCCGAACTGGAGGCATTATATAATCAGGGGTGGCGGATGGGTGTCTTTATTGTTGATGATAATTTCATCGGCAATAAGAGGAAACTAAAAGAAGAAATGCTACCGGCAATAATTAAGTGGATGGAAGACAAGAAACACCCCTTTGCTCTTTCTACGGAAGCATCAATAAACCTTGCCGAGGATGAAGAGTTAATGCAACTGATGGTCAGGGCTGGCTTTAACCAAGTATTTGTGGGTATTGAAACCCCCAATGAAGACAGTCTAGCTGAGTGCAATAAGTCTCAAAATATAAACCGTGATTTAGCATCTCTGGTTAAGAAGCTGCAGAACCACGGCCTGGAGGTGCAGGGGGGATTTATTGTTGGTTTTGATAATGACCCCCTTTCCATCTTTAAGAGTCAGATAAGTTTTATTCAGCAGAGTGGTGTGGTTACCGCTATGGTCGGTTTGCTCGGTGCCCTGCCGGGTACCAGGCTGTACCACCGGTTGAAACAGGAGGGCCGCTTACTGGAAAGTACAAGCGGTGATAATACTGATTGCTCACTTAATTTCATTCCCAAGATGAACTATGAAACACTCATTGATGGCTATAAGAATATCCTAAATACAATTTATTCCCCCAAGCAGTATTACGAACGAATCAGGATATTTCTAAGAGAGTATAAACCTCAAAGAAGAGGGCGGGTATTAAAATCGATTCAATTTTATCACATCAGGGCATTTATTAGATCCATGTGGGTCTTAGGCGTCAGGGAAAGAGGAAGAAAATACTACTGGAAGTTTCTTGTCTCAACCCTGCTGAAACGCCCCCTGTCATTCCCTCTATGGGTAAGTCTGGCTGTCTATGGCTTCCACTTCCGCAAGATTACTGAGAAGATTACTGAGAAGTACTTCACCATACCGATTAGGGAAATCCTGGAACCTCGGGCAACTGAGAAACCTGATGGCTAAGAGGAATTAGCGGCTAGAGATACTCAGCTAGTTCGGTCAGGCTGCGGATTCGGGGGCAGTCCTTGACTTCTGGATATAAGTCATAGCGGTCAATGAGAATGGGATTAATACCCACCCCCCTAGCGCCAACAATGTCTATCTTATACTGGTCACCGATATGAATTGCTTCTGAAGCCTCCACCCCGGCTCGCTGTAATGCAGCTTGAAAAATTGAGGGGCTAGGCTTATCCGCCCCCACTTCATCAGAGGTAACAACAAAATCAAGATAGGGTTCCAAACCCAGCTTACGGCGCATAGAAATCATATCCTTGGTGGCATTGGTAAGCAAACCCAGAATGAGTTTTCTCTCCTTCAATGTTTTAATGGTTGCTAGCACATCATCAAAGAGGGCGAAGGTTGCTCCTTTAAATAGCTGCTCCACTCTCTTCATGATTTTCACTAGTAGCTCTTGGTCTGCTTGAACCCCAGCTCGGGTCAACATCATGTTGTAATAGCGCATGTAAATCTCAGCCCGTTCCCCTGGTTCTCTCTTCTCCACCGGTGAGTTGGCATTTTCCTCAAAGAAATAACTATCAGCCGCCAGCAAACCAGGCAGTATTTCCTCGGGTGATAATTCAATACTAAATTCCCTTAAAGCTTGACTGTGTAGTTTCTCACGGGGAGGTTCATAATAGGCTAAAGTGTTAAACCAGTCAAAAAATATAGCCTTAATCAAATTGACCTTACCTAATCATTCTCAATGGATAGGTCTTTCAGATAATCAATGGCATCCTGGACAGTTACCAGCTTTTCGGCATCCTCATCCGGTATCTCAACCTTCCGTGATGGATTGCTAAATTCCTCTTCCAGTGCCATTATCAGTTCTACTAAATCCAGAGAATCAGCCCCCAGATCATCAACAAAGCTGGCTGAGGGTACTACTTCCTCTTCCTCAACACCTAGCTGCTCCATAACTATCTTTTTCAGTCGTTCAAAAACGGTTGCCACTTTTTACCCCCTTCTATAGACTTCTCTTACTTACTGGCAAGGGCACTAACTGAGCCTAAAACCCCATTAATAAACCTTGCCGAGTTATCACTACCAAAGGCCTTGGCCAGTTCGACGGCCTCATTAATCGCCACTTTCACTGGCACTTTATTATCGAATAAAATTTCAAAGATTGCAAGTCTCAGGATGTTCCGGTCAATCACCGGTATCTGTTCTACCGGCCAGGCAGGAGCGAAGCTCTTAATTTTCTGATCAATCTCTTGCTTATTCTGAATAACCCCGTTTACCAGCTCACCGGCAAAGACAGCATTCTCTTCAGATAACCCGCTATTAGCCAGAAGATTAGTTAAGGTTTCTTCTATATCATGCCCCACAGAATCAACCTCATATAGTGCCTGAAGGGCTATTGCTCTGGCTCTTCGCCGCGCTCCCGCCATAAATTACTCCCGCTTAAGCTCATATTATAGCACATCAGCCAATATAGCATCAAGATTGGTAGGTAAAGTTAGGTTTAGTAAGGTTTAGTCATCTTGACATTCACCATATGGCGTGTTATGCTATTAAGTCCAGGGATTACTCGCCGTTGGTTGAGTAATATGGGGGTGGAAAAATGAGCTAACCCTTTACCAGTAGTCAGGTAACAAGGTGGAGGGGGCGTTGAACCGCCACCCGTAACTGGGCACTTGGGTGGCGGGGAGCCAATAGTGAAACCGACCTTTTCAGGTCGGTTTTTGTGTTTGTGAAAGGGGGGTGGTATCTTCTGAAAGCAAAAGTAAATGTATGTACAAGCCGCAATGCCCCAGATTGAGGGGCGATAAGGCAATCTTAAAAGAAAGGAGAAACTAAAATGAAAAAGGAGAGAAAAATGAAAAAAGTATTATTCCCAATACTAGCACTGGTTCTGGCGCTTGGTCTGGCTCTGCCGATAGCAGTAGTTGGGGCTTCACCAGATTCAATGACCGTGGTTAGCGATACCAGTGTGCTTATCACGGAGGTCTATAACAAAGCCGGTGGAGTTAATTCTTTTGTCGATCTTAGCGGTTCTCCACTTACTGCCGTAAGAGCCCAAGAACCCAAGCCATATCCCACTGGTTATCTAACCGAAGGTGCGGAGGTCACGGATTCAGTCTGGGACAACGGAGTCAATTGGTTCGAGGATAACGCCTCCGGCGCTGACTGGATCTGGGAGACGGAGCGTGCTGAAGGCCCAGCCTCACTGGATCCAGGTGACGCACGTTACGATGCCGACGCTGCCCGATACGGCCGTGTGGTGCTGTTCGAGACTACTTTTAACATCCCCGGCGTCCCAACTTCGGCTACTCTTCATATCGCTGCCGATAATGGCTACGAAGCGTGGGTGAACACCGGTACTCACTATTTGAGTCCTACTGCAGTGGGTGGATCCGGCTGGGAAAATTCAAATCTGTGGGAGACAAACCTTTCTACAAGCGGTTGGCAGAGTTACGGTACCCATATCATAAGTGGTTCAGACCTCGTTAGCGGTGTAAACACACTGTATGTCCTCGCTGGAAACGAGTACTTCTGGACTGATGATGGCAACAGCCCCGTACCGCCAACACAATCCGGCCCCTACAAACAGTACAACCCCGGCGCTGCCATCTTCCAGTTAGACGTAGAGTATGAAGAGCCTAGCATAGAGGTGGAGAAGGACTACCGCCACACCAACGTAGCCTTCGAGAGGGACAACGACCTTGACGGCCTGTTCAATGAGGACCCAATCGACCTCATCGACAACGACGGTGATGGCCTAATCGACGAGGACCCGGTCGACTACCCTGGCGGGACTTACCTGGGCGATCTGCTGCCAATGGATAATGGCAATTATCAGCTTGAAGCCGTTATTAACCCTAAGAACGACAAGGTGAAGAGCTACAATCCTGGCCAGTACTATGCCGTGTCCACTGTCAATGTCCTCGCAGATATAGGCACGCTGACAATTTTTGAGGACTGGAGTGACTGCGATGAAATAAGCACTCTCAACCCTCGGAATGGTGGTGGTAGAGTCGTCATCGTTCAGGTCGGGCCTGGCGACGATGTAGCCTACCAGATTCTCGACGCCAACATGGTAGGAGTGACGTTTCCCACTGCTACTAGTGCCAAAGCCGTGCTCCAGAATGTTGTGGCTGGCACTACTATCCTGATGTACGTGAAGTTCGGGCCTGGACTGAAGGGCGATGTTTGGAATCCGCAAAACGGATATTATGGCCCATGCATTAACTATAATAGTGCTTCGACTGCCGAAAGTCCCACCATTCCCGAAGACTGGGAAGCAGCCGGTGATGACTGGGTAGTAGACAGTGCAAACCTCATAGTGGTCGCGAAAGAATAGGACGGTCTAAACAGTTGATTTCTTTGGGGAGCCTCTTCGGGGGCTCCCTTCCTGTTTCTATGGCACTTCAATTCAGCAGGTAAGATGGAGGGCAGCGACTACCCTTTGGGAGGGACAGAGCTGGTTGTATAAATTACACGCCTCCTTGGTAGGCTCGGCGGTACCTCAGACAGTACCTTTACCAAACCGAAGGCCCCAGTGCCAACTATCAGCACTTCAAGCTTTTCCGCTATGACCTCGCTTAGATCGCCAGGGTGAAGCTGATGCCCTGTCTTTCGCCACCAGTCTTTAACCCTATCAGAGAAGATGATTATATCTGAGGTATAATTCTTGCCGTTAACTACAATCAGCCCGGACTGGTAAGAATCAATTATGTTCATAGCCAGGATATTGCCATGCCTCCGTCCACACCTAGCACCTGTCCGGTGATATACCTTGCCTCCTCCGAAGCCAGAAAGGCAACTGCCTCAGCCACATCACGGGGAGAGCCAAAATAACCGGCCGGGATTCGCTTGCTCAGTTCTTGCTTCCAGTCTTCTTCCAGCCGCTGGGTCATCTCAGTATCAATAAAGCCCGGAGCAATGGCATTAGCCGTGATACCACGGGAAGCTACCTCCTTGGCAATCGTTCGGGTAAAGCCAATAATACCCGCTTTAGCTGAAGCATAGTTTGCCTGCCCGGGGTTACCCACCACACCGACAATGCTGGCAATACTGATAATCCGACCCCAGCGCTGCTTTGTCATCTGCCTTAGCACTGCCCGGGTACAGAGAAAGACGCTCTTCAGGTTAATACTTAGTACCTTGTCCCAGTCCTCGTCGGTCATGCGAAGCAGAAGGTGGTCCCGGGTAATGCCAACATTATTAACCAGAATATCGACCTTTCCGTAGGTAGACATGGTTGTCTCCACCAGCCGGGTTACATCTCCGGTTAAGCTCACATCGGCCAGAATAGCCAGGCTCTGGCGGTTCATCGCCCTGATTTCTCTGGCAACAGTCTCAGCCTCGTTAATATCATTGATGACAACGGTAGCCCCAACCTCAGCCAGCTTCAGGGCAATAGCCTGCCCGATACCCCGCCCACTGCCAGTAACTATCGCCACTCTATTAGAAAGATCCATTAATCTACCTCACCCCATTAGTTTTATTTACTAACCCTTCTCCTTTATCTCTCTCCCTTATTAAGGGAAGGGGGTCAGGGGGATGGGTTAACTAAATTCCTAACTGCCTCCACATCACCTATATTCACCGTCTTAACATTTTTGTTTATTCGTTTAATAAGACCAGTCAATACTTTACCCGGTCCTATCTCAACAAAGGCAGATACCCCATTATCTACCATATATTCAATAGAGCGCTGCCACTGAACGCAATTACACAATTGCCTGAGTAACTCCTCTTTAATCGAGTCAGCCGTGGTCAATGGCTGAGCCGTAGTGTTAGCGATAATAGGGATGCTCGGTTGGCTAAAGGGAAGGTTGGCTATAATCTCGGACATACCGTCAACAGCCGATTGCATCAGTGGCGTATGAAAGGCACCACTTACCGGTAAGGGCATGGCACGATAAGCCCCTCTAGACTTGGCTAAATCTGTAGCTCTGGTTAAGTTCTCTGCTGCTCCGCTGATTACTAGCTGACCCGGGCAATTAATATTCGCGATACGGGTATCAACCTCACCACACACCTCAGCCAGCAACGCTTCATCAAGACCGATTATTGCTGCCATACCTCCGGGTCTTTTCCGTCCGGCTTCATGCATTAACCGACCCCTCTCCCGAGCCAGATAAATAGTAGTGGCAAAATCAAGCACCCCGGCGGCGGCCAGTGCTGTGTACTCACCCAGGCTATGACCAGCTAAGAAAACGGGTGGCGGCAACCCATTGCCACCGCTTATCTCCTGGATAGCCTTTAAGCAGGCAAAGCTGACGGTTACAATTGCTGGTTGGGCATTAATAGTCTGGCGAAGCTCGTCCTCTGGACCAGCAAAGCATAGTCGGGAAAGAGGAAACCCCAGTGTCTCATCAGCCTGCTCAAAGACGGCTTTAGCTGAATCAAAATTATCATAAAGGTCATTACCCATGCCTACCCATTGCGAGCCCTGCCCGGGAAAGACATAGGCTGTCTTCATCAACTCAGCCATGGCTGACCTCCACTGCATTTAAGGCTGGCCTTTCCCTCCAAATTAAAGACAAAAATAAAAGTGTCTTTAATACTGCTCATAAGTCATCAACTGGTCTTCTTCTTCGGGCTTTCAATTTCAATGACTTCCCGGCCGGCATAACTGCCACAGGTAGGACAAACATGGTGAGGCAATTTAGGACTATGGCATTGGGGGCAATAGTCTAGACGGGGTGGGCTCAATTTCAAATGACTGCGCCGTTTACCCTGACGTGCCTTAGCGTATTTTCGCTTTGGTAGGGCTCCCATAATCTGTTTTCCTTTCTACACATCTTCTATGCATTATTAGATAGAGTCAATCTACTCAACTTAGACCAATGAGGGTCTACTTCTCGAGATAGACAATCGCAAGCTCCCTGATTGAGATTGTGCCCGCCATTGAGGGAAAATCCAGCACAATCTTCATGGCAAAGCGGCTTTATTGGGATAGCCAACATTATATGCTGGTATATTGCCTCGGTTAGGTCAAGAATATAACGCTCGTCTATAGTAAAGTAGCCCGGCTCCTCAGGTAAGGGTAGCGAAGCGCCACTAACCACATCCGTGGTCGCAAAATACTCCTCCTCAATATTTAGCGTCAGGGGACAACTAAATAAGCTCAGGCAGCGGCTACAGGTAATTTCAATCGCAGTATGCAGTGTACCCTTAACCAGAATACCTTGGCCACTATACACCATCTCAATCTCACCCTGAACTATACTTTCGCTACCAGCGATATCCACAGTCTCAGTCACCTCGTAGTTTCGGGCTGTCCCTATGGGTGACCTAAGCAGTTGAGATACATTTATCTGCATTACATCCCCCCCCATTCCAGTAAGCTTATTATAAACTGAGTCACAAATTGGCTGTCAAGAAGGCAAAATTCTTAGCTAAATCTCACCGCCTTTAGGTTTATGTTTTAATGCTTAAAATGTCTTTTTCTTTCGTAATTCAATGGCGATAACATTTCTTAAAACCTGGTTGGTGCCTTCATATATCTGCGTGATTTTGGCATCTCTCATCATTTTCTCAACAGGATAATCACGCATGTAGCCAACACCCCCAAAAATCTGTACGGCATCAGTGGTAACCCTCATCGCCACATCTGAAGCGAAAACCTTAGACATGGCTGATTCCATGGCGAAATTCTTTACCCCACTATCAACGGTTCTGGCGGCGGCGTAAACCAGTGCTCGGGCTGCTTCCACATCAGTAGCCATGTTGGCTAGCATGTGCTGAACTGCCTGGAAAGAAATAATAGGATGTCCAAATTGGATACGCTTCTTGGCATAGTCTACCGCTGCCTCCAGAGCTCCCTGAGCCAGCCCAACCGCTAGGGCTCCTATTCCAGGACGTGAGAGGTCAAAGAGTCTCATCGTCATCGTGAACCCCATCCCCTCCCGACCAATAATATTCTCCGCCGGAACCAGGCAATCTTCAAAAACCAGCTCCCTTGTTGACGAAGCGCGAATGCCCATTTTTTTCTCCTTCCTACCGAAAGAGAAACCGGGGGTATCTTTCTCTACCAGAAGGGCGCTGGCACCGCGTACGCCCCTTGTTTTGTCAGTCAGAGCGATAATAGTGTATATCTCAGCATCACCACCGTTGGTGATAAACTGCTTGGTGCCGTTAATTACATAGCCCCCGTCGGTTCTGGTAGCGGTTGTCTTTATGCCAGCAGCATCACTACCAGCGGTTGCTTCAGTTAGAGCAAAGGCGGTCAATCTTTTGCCACTGGCAATGTCGGGAAGGTATTTCTGCTTCTGCTCTTCATTTCCATAGCCCAGGAGGGTGAAGGCCCCCAGTGAGTTAACGGCGTAGCTAGTAGCTACCCCGGGACACACCCGGCTTAGCTCCTCAATAACTAAACACAGTTCAAAACAGCCGCCACCTAAGCCCCCATATTCCTCAGGAACGAAGACTCTGAGCAGGTCAGTGTCGGCCAGATATTCCATTATCGCCCAGGGAAATTCATCCCTTTCATCAAGCTCTGCCCGCACCGGCATTATTTTTTCCTCGGCAATAGTTCTTGCCATTCCCTTTATCGTCTTTTGAAAGTCATTCAAGAAATACTCCAAGACAACCCTCCTTCCCATTAGGCAACTGTTATCAATGCTTGATTACGAAGAATATATCTATGCTTCGGGACCAAACTTAAAGATTAGCTTTCTTGATTGCTACCCCAGAGAACACTCTAAAAAATTGGTATATTCCTATTGCAGTTAGCCTATTATACGCAGAGCTACATAATGGCGTCAATAGGGCTCAGCATTGACGAGGTATTAACTATAGGTTATTATTACGCCAGTTCATGCAAAAACACACGGTTGGCTAGGAAGGGCCAAATGAAATACCATAAAATTTTCTGCATCTTAGTATTAAGCATCATCCTGCCTCTGCTGGTGATATTGCCAGCTATCCCGGCTCACGCCGCGGGCGAGGTTATTACCCTCTCCCCAAAAGAGGGGGAAATTGGCGATGAGATTGATATCGGAGGCCGCAGTTTCGAGGCCAATCAGAGATACCACATCTATTTCTCCAGTGATAAAGCTGACGAAGATGACGACATTGACACCGAGGTCACTGCCTACAAGCGTATAAGGATAATCAAGGCTAACGCCGATGGTGATTTGTCCACTGACTATGAGTTCACTGTGCCTTATGAACTCACCGACGGTGAAGATAAGGAATATGTGCACGGCGGCAAATACTATGTTTACCTTACCTACTACAAAAGTACCATCATAAGGGATGTGACTACATTTACGGTAATCGGGGGGGAGATTGAGTTAAACTTGGAAGAGGGTGAGGTAGGTACCGAGGTTGAGATTAGCGGCCAGAGATTCGGTATCAGTCAGAAAATTACTATTGAATATGATGGTAATGTTATTGACATAACCAGTGGTGATAGGGAAACTGATAGCAATGGCGAATTTACCAGCACTATTATTGTCCCCGAAAGCACCGCTGGGGTCCATACGATAACTGTCTTTGATATATCTGGTAATGAACCCCAGTTTGAGTTCAGTGTGGAACCAAAAATGACCATAGAACCAACCTCAGGGGCGGTAGGTGATGAAATAACGGTTAGTGGCACCGGGTTTGGAGACAGAGCAAATATAACTCTTACCGTTGATGCTTATATAATTTCTACTACACCGCTAGTTCTACATACTAATCGCAATGGTAGTTTCATCGGCAGCTTCCTTGTGCCTTACTATGCAATTGGCACCAGTAGAATAGAAGTCAATGATGGCACCCGCCGCAATTGGGCTGAGGCAGAGTTGCTCATTCTGGCCGGCGTTAGTCTAAGCCCAGCTACAAACCAAGCTTCGCCCGGGCATGTTGGCCTGGAACTCACTATCTACGGCACCGGGTTCATCGCTGGTGGTAAGGTTACTATCACCTATGATGATATTAAGATAGAGACCGCCACTGCTGATACTGGCGGAAATTTTAGAGCTACCTTTACCGCCCCACCCAGCGTTGCTGGAAACCATGCTATAACCGCTACTGATGGCACCAATACTTTAAAATCCACCTTCACTATGGAATCGGGAGCACCAGCAATACCAGTGCCACTGCTGCCAGGAGTGGCTACCATAGCAGAACCAGAGGCATACTTTGACTGGGAGGATGTCACTGACCCCAGCGGTATAACCTATACCCTCCAGATTGGGACTGATGCTGATTTCACCACAATAGTGCTGAAGAAAGAAGGGCTGGCTGTTTCAGAATATACCATTACCCAAGAGGAAAAGCTAAAGTCAATCGAGGCAGATGCCCCCTACTACTGGAGAGTACGAGCGATAGATAGTGCCGCCAACGAGGGTAAATGGACAATCCCGGTGTTATTTTATGTTGACCTTTCCCAGGAAGTAACTCCTAGCTGGACTCTATATATGTGGATAGGGCTTGGGGCATTGCTTCTTGGTATCCTTGGCTTCTGGGTGCTAAGAAGAACCAGGGGTTAGTGGCGATTGCACTCAACCGATTGCGGGCTAAAGATAATAGCGAGTATCAATGATTATCCCTTAAGTTTATAATTATTTTGCCTTTAGACTAATTTGAATTTCCTTGTCCTTCTTAATCACTTGGTCTACAAGCGATATTTCTCTTAGGGCACTAATTAAGGAAATGGGTTTCCCTGCTGATACAACCATCCTGGTACCCTCTTCTATTGAGCCACTAACCAATACTAGGCGTAGGTCTTGAACCTGACTCAAACCTTCTTCTAACTCCTTCATCTGCTCTAAATCTACTGGTGGCAGTATCATCAGTTCCACCATTCCCTCATAAAACTCAGCACTTATTTCCTTAGCGGCTAGCTCGGCTTCCTTCTTAGCCCTGGCATCAGCTTCTCTCTCGGCTTCCTTCTTAGCCCTGGCCGCAGCTTCTTTAGCTCTCTTAGCCTCCTCAGCCTCTCTCTCAGCTTCTTTCTTAGCCCTGGCCTGAACTTCTTTAGCTCTCTTGGCCTCCTCAGCCTCCTTCTTAGATCTTTCCTTAGCGGCTAGCTCGGCTTCCTTCTTAGCCCTGGCATCAGCTTCTCTCTCGGCTTCCTTCTTAGCCCTGGCCGCAGCTTCTTTAGCTCTCTTAGCCTCCTTAGCCTCCTCAGCTTCTCTCTTGGCTTTTTCCTTAGCGGCTAGCTCGGCTTCCTTCTTAGCCCTGGCATCAGCTTCTCTCTCGGCTTCCTTCTTAGCCCTGACCGCAGCTTCTTTAGCTCTCTTAGCCTCCTCAGCCTCTCTCTTGGCTATCTCCTTGGCGGCTAGCTCGGCTTCTTTCTTAACCCTGGCCTCAGCTTCTCTCTCAGCTTCCTTCTTAGCCTTGGTCTCTTCAGCCTCTCTCTTGGCTATCTCCTTGGCGGCTAGCTCGGCTAACTTCTTAGCCCTGGCCTCAGCTGCTTTGGCTCTCTTGGCTTCCTCAGCCTCCCTCTTCGCCTTTTGCTTAGCCTCCTCAGCTTTCTCCTTAGCCTCCTCAGTTTCTCTCTTGGCTTTTTCCTTGGCCTCTTTAGCCTCTCTCTTGGCCCTTTCCTTAGCGGCTAGCCCGGCTTCCTTCTTAGCCCTGGCCTGAGCTTCTTTAGCTCTCTTAGCCTCCTCAGCTTCTCTCTTGGCTTTTTCCTTGGCCTCCTCAGCTTCTCTCTTGGCTTTTTCCTTGGTCTCCTCAGCTTCTCTCTTGGCTTTTTCCTTGGCCTCCTCAGCTTTCTCCTTAGCCTCCTCAGCTTCTCTCTTAGCTTTCTCCTTAGCCTCCTCAGCTTCTCTCTTGGCTTTTTCCTTAGCCTCCTCAGCTTCTCTCTTGGCTTTTTCCTTGGCGGCTAGCTCGGCTTCCTTCTTAGCCCTGGCCTGAGCTTCTTTAGCTTTCTTGGCCTCTTCAGCCTCTCTCTTGGCTATCTCCTTGGCTTCTTCGGCTTCCTTCTTAGCTATCTCCTTGGCCTCTTTAACCTCTCTCTTAGCTATCTCCTTGGCCTTTTTAAGTTCTTCTTTTATCCGCTCCTCAGCCTCTTTAAGTTTCCTCTTTGCCTCAGCTTCATTACTCACTTGGTCAATCTCCTGCTATAATTACTAGAGGATTACTCTAGAGTTTAACTTACACTGTCTTCCAGTGTGGAATACTCTCAATCAGTATAGAGATAGTTAAAAGCTCTGTCAATTACTACTGATGATTTATATCCCTGACTCTTTGCTAGAGCTCTCTACACAATGGCTTAAGAGCCCCAAGGATGAATCAACCAGCCCGGTACTGACAATAACTGAACAAGAGTCACAATCCCATCCTCCCCTTGTCATTATATGAATATTATAGGACTATTCTCCTAGTACTTTTTACTACTCAATTAGCCCATTTGGGTGATTGCGTTGTGAGGTAGGATAAGTTATAGTAGCAACAGTTAGGTTTGGTAGTAATAGGTAATGTTAAGGTAGCTTAAACGAGAAAATAGGTATGGCAAGGCATAAAAATATAAACGGTATGCTGACGATAAGCGAAGTAGCTCACCTGCTTAGTGTGCATATTAATACGGTAAGGCGGTGGAGCAATCAAGGAGTATTAAAGGCATACCGCATCGGTTCCCGGGGTGACCGGAGATTTCGGCAGGAAGATATTGACAATTTCCTTTTGCAGGGGAGTAATGACACAAAAGTAAAGAAAGGTGAAGTCTTCTTTGACTCACGAGGTCCTATAGGGTGATAATAAGCTATTAGCTAGCCATAAGACATAAGGCTCAGCTGGGAGGTAGGCAGGTGGATAAAATCACGGTCATGATAGTTGATAAGCAGGCGTTTTTCCGGGTTGGGGTGTGCCAGGCATTATCTCAACAACCTGATTTTGAGATAATGGACAGTGACCCACAGGATGACCCAGTAGAGTTAATGGAGACACACTGTCCCGATGTGCTGCTACTGGATATTGATTTTCCCTCCCTTGGTGGGCTTAAACTGGGTAGAAAAATTGTACGACGCTACCCAAATACTAGATTAATAATGCTCAGCCCCAGTCTTGATAACGGGGAGCTTTTCGAGGTTATTAAGAGCGGAGCCGTAGCCTATCTAAATAAGAACACCACTGCCGAGGAGCTAGCTAGTACTATAAGACAGGCCTGCCGTGGTGAATACCCCATAAATGACAGCCTTGTGGCTAAACCCCGGGTGGCTGAGCATGTATTAAGGCAATTTCAGGACATAGTAGCAATGGGCAACACTATGGCAACTATAACTGCACCCCTTACCCATAGAGAGACACAGATTCTGACCTATATTGCTGAGGGTAACTCAAATAAGCAGATTGCCCATATCCTAGAGATCAGCGAACAGACAATTAAGAATCATGTTAGCTCCATTCTTCGTAAGCTAAATGCTAATGACCGAGCCCATGCTGCAGTGCTGGCGATACGCCACGGCTGGATTTCAATGGAGGAAAAGACTTGAGTTTGAAACACGCTAATACAATTGACTGTTATCAATTAGCAAACTACACTTCACCCTGTTGGTTGGAAGGGGAGGGGGGAAATGCAGCAAGGTAAAGTGCAACAGTTGGAACCTGGGCTGAAGTTAAGAGCCCAGGTTATGGAATATCTAAAAAAACAGGGCTACCAAATAGCTGAGGGGGCTAAACTCCGTGGGAAATCAGGAGTTGAGCATACCTTTGACATGCTGGCTCAAAAGGCAGACGGTTTTATTACTTATGCTATTGCTGTCGACATTGCCACCGGCGGCGATAAGGAAGTAGAATTAGGCACTATTTTCAACTTGGCTAATAAAGCCTTTGATACCGGCGTTCATGATAAAGCGCTTATTGCCCTGGCTGAAATTAGTCAAGAAGTCAAAGAGTTTGCTCAAAAGCAACGAATAAAAATCTTTGATAAAGAGCGAATAGAGGCATTATTATCCGCAAAGTCTCCACAGCCAGTTAAACCAAGCGAGCCCTTCACCTTTGAGACAAGGGCTCAACTAGTGGAATCCTTAGTCAATCTTGGCTATAGAGTCGAGGAGAAAGCCAAAGTTCGAGGTAGGTCAGGGGTGACACATACCTTTGATCTATTAGCTTATAGTGACGATGGGCAGATTGGGCATAGCCTAGGAATAGATATTATAAGTGGAGAGGGGGAGATAGGTCTGGGTCCAGTAGCCTTATTTGATACTAAAGCTTACGATGCCGGCATTGACGATAAAGCCATCGTGGTATCAGTTGGCCTAAGCCCTGAAGCAAGGAAATTTGCTCAACACCAGCGGATAAAGGTCTTTGAGATAGGCCAAGAACCAGTTGCTGAATCCGTTGAGACCAAACAAAAACCCGCCCTGTCACCGGAAAAGCTAATGGAGCTAGAAAGGGCAAGGGAGTATGCTGATCGCCAGCTGATAAAAGCCCTTGAGTTAGGTCAAAAACCGGCGGCGGAAAAGCCACTTAAGTTGGGCCGGGCAGAGGTTCCAGAAGGTGAGCCTCAAACCAAGTCGCTGAAGCTTTCGCCTCAGCCTGAGGGATTGCAGTTGATCCCGGAGGTGATGGCAAGAAGATACAATGCCATACCCTTGACCATATCTGGCAAGACACTACAAGTAGCTATGGCCGACCCAACTGATATCTTTGCCCTGGAGGCTTTCTCTGCCCAGAGCCAAATGAGGATCAAGCCTATAGCCGCCAGCTCCAAAGAGGTCAGGGATGCCATTGACTTTAATTATAAAGGCTATGGTGAAATTGAAAAGCAGATTTCTGATATCTCCATATCTCGCGAGCCAACTGATGAGAAGCTTGCCATTAGTGCGGCTGTTGATGCCCCTCTGGCTAAGGCTCTTGACCTTATTGTTGATGAGGCAGTTAAAGCCCGCTCTTCGGATATACACATTGAGCCCGAAGAGGACAGGTTAAGAGTACGCTACCGCATTGACGGCATTCTTCAAGATATGATATCACTACCGTTGAATATACATGCGGCTCTGGTTTCCCGGATTAAAATCCTGGCTGATATGAATATTGCTGACCACCATCGCCCCCAAGATGGTCAGTTCTCGACACAGGCTAAAGGACGACAAATCGATGTTCGAGTGGCCACTGCCCCTACTGTCCAGGGGGAGATGGCGGTATTGCGCCTTCTGGACAAGTCGCTGGCTCTTATAGAAATGTCTGAGCTTGGTCTCCTACCCGATAGTCTGGGCAAGTATGGGGCTATGCTCAAGGCCCCCTATGGCATGCTTCTTATTAGCGGTCCTACCGGAGCCGGCAAAACTACCACTTTATATGCCTCAATCAATTCCCTGGACATGATAGAGAAAAATATCATTACTATTGAAGACCCGGCCGAGTATCGGTTTAAGGATATTAATCAGATTCAGGTTAATCCTCAAGCTGGTATTACCTTTTCCAGTGGCTTGAGGTCTATACTTCGTCTTGACCCTGATGTAATAATGGTCGGTGAGATACGCGATGCTGAAACAGCTAATATAGCTATTAATGCGGCCTTAACCGGGCATCTGATGCTATCTTCCATTCATGCTAGCGATGCTACCGGTGTCCTATTCCGTCTCCTTGACCTGGATGCGGAGCCGTTCTTGATAGCCTCATCAGTCATTGGTATTATGGCCCAGCGGATGGTACGTCGCATCTGCCCTGATTGCTGTCACTTTATTGAGGCGCCACTGGTGGAGCAGATAGCTTATGAACAAGAAACAGGGGAGAAGCGAACTGAATTCCTGTACGGTACCGGCTGTAAGGTGTGCACCTATACTGGTTACCGGGGTCGGACGGGAATCTTTGAGATTCTAACTATGAGTGATAGCATAAGAACGATGCTGACTCATAACGCCAACACCAGTGATGTTCGTGCCCAGGCCCTTAAAGAGGGTATGGTGTCTATAATGAATGATGGTATGCGTAAAGTAAAAGCTGGTGTTACTACCCCATCAGAGGTGCTGCGTACTGCTTACTCTTCAGTCTAAGGCGTGGAGGCAAAATGGAATACGCTTATGTAGCCTATACAGAAGATAAAAGATTGGTTAAAGGCAAGCTTTCGGCTACCAACGAAGAAGTAGCAGCTAATCTATTGAACTATGGCGGCTATCAGCTGGTTAGCCTGAGGCAGGTTGTTCCCTTCTTTAATGCGGAAAAGCTGACGGCTGCCTTTTCCAAGATAAAACCAAGGGAAATAATAATGTTTTCTCGCCAGCTGGCTTTACTCCTTGAGTCGGGCACCGATATTGTTACCTCACTAGAACTACTACAAAGCCAGGTAACTAATCGCATCCTGAAGAGGATGATTGGTGAGATGGTCTCTGATATTCGCGGTGGCACATCACTGTCGGCGGCGCTAAGTAAACACCCGCGGGCTTTTTCCCAGGTCTACTACCGGGCAATAGCTGCCGGTGAGCAAGGGGGCAATCTGGAAGTAGTGCTACGGCAAATGGCTGATCATATAGAGAGGGGAGACATTACTGAAAAAAAGATTAAAAGTGCCCTGACCTATCCGCTTATCGTTGTTGTGGTTGCTATTGTGGTGATAGGCCTATTGGTTACCTTTGTTCTCCCCACCTTTACCAGCCTATTCACTGCCTTTGGCGCTGAACTGCCTTTACCAACTAAGATACTCATTGCCGGCACTGATTGGCTTAGCCAGTATGGGCTCTATCTTATAGTGGTAATAATCGTAGCCGCCGTTCTGGGCTGGGTTTACATAAAAACTCCAGAGGGGAAATACCGGTGGGATAAACTATCACTCCGCTTACCGGTAGTGGGGCGTATTTTTCTCCTTAATGAGCTTTCCCGTGTTTGCCGAACCATGTCATTGCTATTCCGGGTTGGTTTACCTTTGCCGGAAATCATGGCTATGGCAATCTACGGTACTAACAATAAGGCGATGATTGAGGTGCTGACTGAGGTTCAGCAGGAGTTGATTAGAGGTGAGGGTCTGTCTGGACCTATGGCTAAGAGGAAACTGTTCCTCCCCTTGATGGTACAGATGGTTGGAGTTGGTGAGGAGACTGGTAACCTTGACAACACGCTAATTACGGTAGCTCAGAGCTATGAGGCCGAGTCTGATGATAGAACTGGTGCCGCTGTTGGACTTATTCAGCCAGCGATGACGGTGATTATCGGCTTAATAGTTGGTTTTATTGCCATAGCTCTATTCAGTGCTATGTATGGTGTCTATGGTCAGGTAAGTTTCTAGGGGGTAATCTTTGATTAAGAATGAAAGAGGATTTACCTTAATTGAGGTGGTAATAGCTATGCTGCTGCTGGGCATAATTAGCGTTGCCCTTCTCAGTGGCCTGGCTACTGCCTCTAGGGCTCTCGTTATTGCTGATGAGCGGGCTACTGCCGAAAGCCTGGCGAGAAGCCAGATGGAATATGTTAAGAATCAGAGTTATATCACCGCGGCTGATTATGACGTTGGAGTACCCGGAAGCGGCGAAGTAATCTACGTCAAAATTACCGGAATTCCGGCTGGTTACACTATCTGGAGTGAGGACCGTGCCAGTGCTACTGTTACAGATATAATAGGTGTTCCCTGGGATAGCCTGAATAATATATCGGTAGATAGTGATGTTGGGCTTCAGCGGATAAAGCTGGTTATTAAACATAATGGCAAAGAGATAATTACATTAGAGGATTATAAGGTAGACCGATGATATTGCGCAGGTTAGGATTGATACATAACAACCAGAGGGGTTTCACCCTCATTGAGCTACTAATAGCCGTCGCTATTACTGGTATTATCACTGGTGGCATTACCATGACTATGTTCCAGGTGTACGCCGGGAATGCCCGCTCCTCTAATCACATGACTGCTGTCAGACAGGTGCAAAACGCTGGCTACTGGATTAGCCGTGATGCCCAGATGGCTCAAAGCGTGGTACCTGACTCTGGAGTCTCAGGGTTCCCCCTCACCTTAACCTGGACTGAATGGGATGGAGATGAGCATCGGGTTGTTTACACCTTATTAGTGGACGAACTCCAGCGAGAGCATTATACCAATTATGACCCGGTTACTAACCCAGACCCTGATGTCACCACTATTGTGGCTCAATATATTGACCCTGACCCGGCCAAGACTAATTGTGTATTTACCGCTGGCGAGCTTATTGTGACCGTAACGGCTAGTGTGGGCAGTAGCTCACAGGAAAGAAGTGAGACCAGGGTATATAGAATTATCCCCAGACCAGGCTCATAGGAGCCAAATCTGGCATAATGGAGCGACTGATGAAAAGAATAATGAATAAATCAATAAAAGACGAAAAGGGGCAGGTGCTGGTTTTAGCCATGATTCTCATGCTTGTGGGTGGTCTTATCATCGTGCCACTGCTGGGTTTTATGAGCACCGGGCTCATAGTTGGCCGGGTCTTTGAGGATAAAATGGCGCAGGCTTATGCCGCCGATGCCGGGGTAGAGGATGCGATATATAATATAATTACTCCGGCTGCCCCATACTATGGAGCACTAGATGGCTTGGATGTGAATGAGGAGTCTGCTCTCTATACCCTGACCGACATAAATGGCTTATCAGTAAGCTACACCGTGACCAAGCTGTCCCTGCTAGCAGGTTTTGTTGATGATAGCGAGTATAAAGTAGGCCAACCCCATGAGGACTGGGTCACTTTTGATGCACCGCTTGAAGTTGCCAAGACAGCGACCTATGTTGAGTATGAGACCACAGCTAATTTCACGTATACAGGAGCTGGTAATCGCCAGGTGATAACCATCGGTTCCCTTTTTAGCCCCCATCCTGGCGATGATAGTTTAATTGTTGGCCCTTATGACATTGTTTATACGCCGGTGATAGTAGCCGATGGCCTTGAAGCTGGCAGCCCGGAACTGGTGACAGGTTCCAGTGCCTTTGCCTTCATCTGGAGGTGGGGAGAAAGCCCGTATACAGGCCCGCTTTTCAATTCCGGTGATACGGGGTCCCTGGGCTTCAAATTTAAGATAATGGATCCTGACTGGGAATACTCTAATTATTTTATCTGGGCCACATTCAAGGAAAATGATGTATCGTATGTAACCAGTGACCCTGATTCTTACAATTGGTTGATAGAAGCCACTGCTGGAGATACCACGGTCAGGTCATATGTACTTACTGGGGTTGTTGGGGTAGATGTGCTAACCTGGGAGATTAGTTAATAGGAGCGGTTAATGAAGTTAGGTAAGACAGCCTGGTATGTTCTGGGTATTGGCATTATAGTCATTGCCCTTGGTAGCCTGTATATGCTCTATCGCGGGCAGGTGGCTGAGCAGGAGGAGCTAAATAATAGCCTGTCGCTAGCTCAAGCAACCTTGCCCAAGCTGGCTGCGGATAGGGCGAACTTGGAAAGCACTCTGACTGAACTGGAAGACAAACTGGCACAGGCTACATCACGGCTGAAGACAGCCAAAGCCGCCTTCCCCACCGCTTCCGTGGAAAGCATTGAGGTGGATGAGCTGTTATTTCAGATTGCTGATACTTGGGACCTGGATATAACCAGTCTTACCGCATCAGGGCCAGATGACGAGGATATTGCTGTGGAGGTGGAAGATATCGAGGTGGAGGGTGTTACCTATTCTGTCACCTCTTTCACCGTAGCTGTCAAGGGTAAGGCACCAAAATCAGTCTTTAAAACAGAAGAGGAGTATAAGGCATATATTGATAAGGCCGTAGATGATATACTTGACTTTATTAACACCATAGTCACACACGAGGATTTTACCACGGCTACCGTGGAAATAGTAAATATAACAGTTCCTGAACCGCTGACTGAGGAAGAGAAAGAGGACTTAACCGAAGAGCAGATAGAACGAAGGGAAGGGACAGAGGTGCCGTCAGCTACTATCCAACTGATTATTTATAGTTATAGGGGCGAATAAGTATGGCTAAAAAAGTGGTTACTCTATATATTGATGATACTAATATCAGGCTGCTGGTAGCTAAGGGTAAGCAGGTGCAAAAGTGGTCTCGCTTACCGCTGGAACCGGGTTTGGTTAGAGACGGGGTTATTTTTGAAGAAGACCAGGTGGCGGGCAAGATTAAGGAGCTATTTAAGCTGGAAAAGGTAACGACACAGAAGGTTATTGCTGGCTTAAGTGGACTTAATTCTATATATCGGCTGGTTACTCTGCCGGAACTACCGGAGGCGATATTGGCTGAGGCAGTAAGGAATGAGGCAAGACGAGTAATACCGGTGTCTTTGGACCAGGTTTACCTTTCATATCAGTCCCTTCCCGGCGCAAAGGGGGAAACAAATCTCTTCCTGGCGGCCTTTCCTAGAAACACAGCTGATGCCTTCGTCAGGACACTGCGTCAGGCAGGTGTTGAACCATACCTTATGGACTTAGCCCCGCTATCTCTGTGCCGAAACGCAAATGAGTCCAGAGCTATAATCATTAATGCCTGGTTAACTCACCTTGATATTGTAATCATGGTAGACAGGGTGCCTCAGGTGATCCGCAGCCTATCTCTACCCAGTGAGGCGACATCTCTATTAGAAATGATGCCAGCTATTACCGAAGAGTTTGAGCGAACTGTTACCTTCTATAACTCCAGCCACCTGGAAGCACCTCTAGATTCAACGGTGCCGGTACTGGTAAGCGGTGACCTGGGTGAGACGCCGGAGAGCTGGCAATTACTGGCTGGTGAGTTGAACTACACAGTATCAATCCTACCCTCGCCTATGGGATTCCCCGAGGGCTTTAACCCGAGCCAATTTATGATTAATATGGGCCTGGCACTTAAGGAGCTACTGCTGGAAAAAGGAGAGGCAAACTTTTCATTAGTAAACTTTAACGCTCAGCCTGAGGTTTACCGGCCTAAGGTGCGACCGTTGGCCGGAATCCTTATCCCGGTGGCTGTTGCCATTGTTGGCATTGGCTTAGTTGCCTACTCAGTATCTCTTGTCCAGAATAGCACGGCTCAAACCTCTGCCTTGAGTGCTCAGCTGGCCGATACCGAGCCCCTTGTTAGCCAGCACCAACAGGCAATAGGAACACTGAAGGAGCAAATTACACAGGTAGAACCTCAGATTGAGCCACTAGCCGCTACCGCCGGCGTTTTTGAGGTTACCTTCACCAATTTGGTAGAGGTGCGCGAACAGGTTAACGAAGATTTAAGCCAGATTGCAAGCCTAGTGCCAAGGGATGTAGCTTTGCTCTATGGTGGTGATGAAGTCACTATAGATGTTGGACCTCTATCTGAGGCTAAGATTAATCATACGGTTGAAGAAGTAACAGTAACCGGTAAGGCCTCAGAAGCGGCTTCAATTTTTGAGTATGCCAGAGCTTTAAGAAGTGGCGGTCGATTCTCGTCGGTTATTATCTTATCTATAGAGGCCACTACAGAGACTATAGAGGAAGAAGGAGAAGAGGAGGAAGATTGGGAGGTTGTTAGAGGGTACAATTTTGTGTTTCTCTTGAAATAGGTGGGATGAAGGTGGGAAGATATGGATATTTTTGAATTACTGCACACAGCTAAAGTAAGGAATGCTTCTGATTTGCACTTGGTTACGGCCAGTCCGCCATTACTGCGTGTTAATGGCTCTCTGGAGCCGGTAAATGGTGTCGAGCCGTTAACGCCGGCTGAGATAAGTCAGGCTTTTCTCCAGATAACCACGCCCGAGGAAAGGGAGGAATTTCATCGGCATCTGGAGCTTGATTTTGGCTATTCCTTGTCTGATAGCAGTCGTCTTCGGTGCAATGCGGCTCAGCAGCGTGGGGCTATTAGCTTGGCGGTGCGTCTATTGCCTCCCAAAATCCCAACTATAGATGAGCTGGAATTACCCCAGATATGTAAGCAGCTTGCCCTGAAGAAGAGAGGATTGGTAGTAATTACTGGACCTACCGGTAGCGGCAAGAGCACTACCCAGGCAGCTATGATTCAGCATTTGAATACTACGGAAAGTCGCCATGTGGTTACTATTGAAGACCCGATTGAATATTTCCACCCCAGCCAGAAGTGTGCCATAACCCAGCGCCAGTTAGGCACTGATACCCTGTCCTTCCCCCAGGCACTGAAGCATATCTTGAGGCAGGACCCGGATGTGATTCTGGTGGGCGAGATGAGGGATTTGGATACGGCGGCAGCAGTGCTTACCATAGCCGAGACGGGCCACTTGATATTAACCACCGGTCATGCTCCCAGCACCGCTCAAGCAGTGGAAAGGATAGCAAACCTATTCCCGCCCGATGAGCGCCCCCTGGCTCAATCGCGGTTGGCGTCTCTACTTATTGGTGTGCTGTGCCAGGTATTAGTGCCTAGAGCTGATAATTCCGGGAGGATAGCCGCCGTGGAGATTATGCTGGCTAATCCGGCCGTAAAGAACCTCATTCGTGAGGGCAAAACCTACCAGTTACCCAATACAATCCGTACTCATCGGGAGATAGGTATGATTTCTCTGGACGAGGCATTGGTTGACCTCTATCTTAGAAAAGTCATTAGCGGTGAAGCCCTGCTTGCCGACTGCAATGACCGTCAGGAGGTAGAAAAGCTTATCGGCCGGATAGAGGTAAAAACGGTAAGGTAGCACTGAAGTAATCGGTTGCAGTTGCCTATTTTAATCTCGGCTGGTTTTTTACCTGTCTAAGAATATTGTTTATTGACCTCACTCCTTTAGGTCTTTTCTGGGTAACCCCATCCCCCTTTATCCCCCTTCCCCTTATTATCAAGGGGAAGGGGGATTGGTTATATAAGAGAGGCTTCGCCTCTCTTCGACTCACCTTTAGCATTCCTCTCCTTAAAAGAAGCGAGGGAGTATTTTATAAAGAATAAAGAGGGGCGTTAGCCCCTCTGATTGGTATTTCTTTAGAGGAGAAAATAGCTGTTGAAGAGGGGATACCTTCTTCAGCCGGGGTTATTTGTTAAAGGGATTAAAAGGGGCTTCGCCCCTTATGAAGGGGAGAGGGATAAAGGGTGAGGGGTTGGTAAACAATCTCATCAACCTTCCTCGTCATTGTGAGCTTCTTTTTGCTGTCATTGCGAGGCACAAAGAGCTACCAGGGCTTGTGCCTAACTTAAAGTCAAGGCTACTCTTATACTTTCAAGTGTTACCTATCTATCTGAACGAGAGCATAGAATAGCCTACCGCCAGGGTGCAAATTAACTACCCTTAGCGATAGGCTATTCTAAATCGTTGGCTGAATTAGGGACTTCAGGCTATGGGGTTACTTATGCTTTTATCCACTGGTCAGTATCCCACACGAGGTCAGTATCGGTTCCCCACCCCAAAGTGCCGTCCGGTACAGCCTGGCCATTTGCATCAAAGGTATAATCATCTACCGCAGCGGCGCTGAGATAGGGAAGTAAAGCTGTATTCGTATTGGCTGGCCAGGTGCCATCGTTGTCGGCATAATAAGCCAGTGCCGCCGTTTCCACATTGGCAACCTCGGTGTTGGCGGCTGCCACCTTTCCCGTAGTTAGGAAAGTGGCCAGATTAGGCACAATTACCGCTGCCAGGATACCGAGAATGGCAACCACAATCAGCAGCTCAATCAGGGTGAAGCCCTTTTCCCCATAGTGAAATCTTTTCATGAATCTCTTCATTTCTCCTTTTTACCTCCTTTCCGTAATTATTTACCTTTAGTTAATTTAGGTAACTTATGTTCAGGTAAGTTCATAATACGATACGATTATACGTGTGTCAATAGGCAGTTAGTAATGGCAAGTTTTTACTACCTTTTTGGAGGAGAGGGAGATATTATGCAAAAAGGGACACTAGCGTCCCTCTAAAACTCTTCCTGATGACTAAAAGTGTTAACAGTTCTAGCTAACTGGCTCCAGCTCCTTGACTTCAAACACTTTGATTCGCTGCCTTTGCGCAAATTGCCTGCCTTCCCGACTAAGTCTGGGGACAGCAATAAAGACCTTATCCATAATGCCGCTATCATAAGCCTTATCATCAAAGTCAAACACCTTATCCAGCTTCACTGCCTCCTCAGCTACCTCAATGCCAATAGCGATATGATGGGTAACAATGCCATCATCTTTGGTAGCCAGTATATCTATGTTATGCTTAGCCTCAGACCGGCCTTGAACCTCAGCATTTTCGTTTACTTGATAGCCCAGTTGCTTTAAGTACTCTATAAGCTGTGATTTAGACTTGAATTCAAAGGGCGCCTTCTTTATTTCCTCGCTTGGCTTTGGGGCACTACTAGCCAGCACTGTCTCCAGGTCCCTGACTTGAAGCACCTTTATCCTCTGCTGGGTGGCAAAAGTCTCTGCCTCTTTAGCTAAACTAGGGACGACAACCAGGACTTTATCGTGAATACCGGTATCATAGGCTTTATCATCAAAGTTAAATATCTCTTGCAGCTCTATCTTATCCCCAGCCACCTTAACGCCGATAGCGATATTATAAGTAATAATGCCATCATCCCTGGTAGCCAGTATGTCTATGCTATGCTTAGCCCCTGACCGACCCTTCACGGTAGCGTTTTCAGTTACTTCATAGCCCCGTTGCTTCAGAAACTCTATGAGTTGTAGTTTGGGCTTGAGTTCAAACTCCAGCCAGCTCCTCTTTGCCTCATTAAAGCGATAAGAATAGATATTTACCTCGGCAGTTTTATCCTCAGCCGTAAGCGCGGTGCACTTTAGGCAATGCCACTTTATCAGCGGTATGTTGAATATCTCCTCACAATCGCGACACTTGCGGAGTAGTCCTAGACTCTGGTAATCGCTGCCGATAGTCTGCAGTTCCTGTTTACACTTAGGACATATATATCTGCCCTTGGCTACAAACTCATCTTCAAGCCCAACGAATTTACAGGCAAAGTGCTCAAGGACTCTGCCCCGGGTAATATTTCCTGAGCCACATTTAGGGCAGTGAGTAGTTGGTCTCAGGTTTATTGACTGGCACTGGGGGCAGCGGAGCAACCGGTCAAAGAAATCCCTTTTCAGTATACCCTTCTCAACCAGGGATTCTAGGATTGTCACTACTTCTTTGCCTTTGACGCCTAATACTTGCTCAGCGACCAGATAGAAAAAGCCTGGTTCAGTAGTGAAATCAAGGTGTGGCTTAATCTCGATAATGTTTCCGGCCAGCATTTCAGCCACTAATTTCATGGCTCTTTCATTTTTCTCTACCACGGTGGTGGTTTGAGGAGTTCCTGATGGCTTTGGGGTCTTGTTTGTCGGCATGTTAACTTCAACCAAGCTTCGCCTCCTGCTAAAACAATCCTGGTCAAGTATAATTTGCCAAACGCTAAATGTCAATAAGTTATGCTAAGCCGATATTACCCAGCTTGCTTCTAAGCAACGGTCAGTCTAAAATATGATTGGATAATAATTAGGCTAAATTCGTATTTAAGCAAGAGAGTAGTCGCCGATGGTTTCAGTATACTAGATGCGGGCTAATATATTCTTCAGGGGAGACATGACCGATTACATCGTTAGAGTGGAAAACCTGGTCAAAAGATTTGGTGAACTGGTGGCGGTGGATGATATTAGTTTCAGTGTGGCACCAGGTGAAATCTTTGGTTTCTTGGGCCCCAATGGTGCCGGCAAGACGACTACTATCAATATCCTCTGCACTCTGTCCAAACCGACATCAGGGCAAGCCATCATTAATGGCTTTGATGTGGTGCGCCAGCAGAGCCAAGTACGCCAGTCAATCGGGCTAGTCTTTCAAGACCCTAGTCTTGATGAACAACTCAGCGGATTACAAAACCTGCGTTTCCATGCTATGGTCTATAACATACCCGCCTCAGTTCGCGAGCCGAGGATTGAGCAAATGCTCAGGATGGTTGAGCTATGGGACAGGCGCAACAGCCAGGTGCGCACCTTTTCTGGGGGTATGAAACGTCGCCTGGAGATAGCCAGAGGCCTATTACACTACCCTAAGGTGTTATTCCTTGATGAGCCCACGCTGGGACTAGACCCGCAAACGCGAAACCGCATATGGGAATACCTACTTGAGCTACGGCAACGTGAAGGGACCACCATTTTTCTAACTACTCACTATATGGATGAGGCTGAGAAGGCAGGCCGCATTGCCATCATTGACCACGGCAAGCTCGTTGCCATGGACACTCCAGAAGAGCTCAAGAAGCTTGTAAGTAAAGATATCATCTCGGTGAGAACTGACAATAACAATAGGGCGGCTGAGGAAATCAGGTCACGCTATCGAATCGAGACTAGACATGATAGCGATGGACTCACCTTTGAGGTGGACAATGGAGAGGAATTCCTTCCTATCTTTATCAAGGAGTTGGGCACCAAGATATTGAGTGTCAGCCTGCGCCACCCGAGTCTGGATGATGTCTTTCTGAAGCTCACCGGGCGTGAAATACGGGAAGAGGGAGTTAATGATACCTTCAAGGCAATGGTGCGACAGCACGGCCGCCGCATGCGGCACTAGGAGACAGCAATGAATAATCTACGTGGCGTGTATACTATCTGGTACCGTGATATACTTCGTTTCTGGAATGACAAGGTGCGCATAGTCGGGTCTATAACCTTTCCTCTGCTTTTTCTGTTTGTCTTTGGCAGTGGTCTCAGTCGCCAGATGGGCTTTCTTAGCCCTGGTGTCGATTTCACTCAGTTCATGTTCCCCGGCATTATTGGGATGACAGTGCTTATGGGCTCGCTTATGGCTGGAATATCGCTGGTCTGGGATAGAGAGTTTGGCTTCCTCAAGGAAGTACTGGTGGCACCCATCAGCCGTACCTCGGTAGCTGTGGGTAAGACTTTGGGCTCGGCAACAACTGCCCTGTTCCAGGGAAGTCTCCTCCTGTTGCTTGCACCCCTGATTGGCGTCTCTCTTTCGGCAGGAACAGTGCTCGCACTATTACCACTGATGCTCTTGCTCTCCGTTGCCATGGGCTCCTTGGGCATCCTGCTGGCGACACGCATCAAGTCCATGCAGGCGTTTCCGGTGGTGATGCAGATGTTAGTGTTTCCCATGATATTTCTATCCGGGGTGTTTTTCCCAGTGGAGGGATTGCCCGCCTGGATGAATGTCTTGGTGAAGGTTAACCCAGCTACCTACGGCATTGCCCCAATCCGCCAGGTAATGCTGGGAGCATTACCGGACTCACCTTTTGCTATCAACCTGCTGGGGCATACTATGTCACTCTGGGACAATGTTGCGGTGCTGGCAGCGTTTGGGGTTGTTATGATCCTTCTGGCTGTGTGGTCTTTCAGCAATCTTGAATAGTTGTTCAATATGTGACCGCTGAACAGGAGGTTATAAGGATAGCATTGGCATATACGGCAATGACGGCACAAGGTAGTTTTAAGACAAATTGAGGGGGAGATGAATGACCCTACCCAAGTTCATTCTAGAGCTGCAGGATAGAGAGAATCAAGATAAATATCTGCAGGCTATCAGAACGCGCTACCTACTGATATTGGGTGTTTGGACATTTATCGTGGCTACCTACCTTCTCTGGGGAATGACCTTCTACCTTATGCCTATCCATATTGTGGCCGGACTAACATTAGTGCTTAATACCCTTAGCTATTACCTGACTAGGAGATGACAATTTCCCCTTACTGTAGCTATCGTCTCAACCACGGCTGATGTGATTGCCATCACCGTTTTTGTCTACTTTACCGGTGGCTTCAGCAGTATGTTCTTTCTACCCTACTTAGTCCAGATACTGGGGGTAAGCCTGTTTCTTAGCCATTTTTCATCTGTCTTAGGGCTTCTGCGACTATGGTTTTTAGCTGGTCAGGAGTGAATGGCTTGAGCAGATACGGTCGGTGGGCTAGTTCCAGGAAACGCTGAGTATACATATCGGCCACATCTCCAGTAGTGAATACCACCCCGTTGGTTAGCTCGGGATGTTTAGCAATAATAACTTGGTATAGTTGCTTACCGTCCATTACCGGTGTTCTGATATCAATCAGGCAGAGGTTATAGTCCTTCTTACCTAACATATCTTGAGCTACATCTCCGTTGACAGCAATGTCCACCTCAAATCCTTCACTATTCAGGACTCGCTGACAAACCTCACAAATTGCTGGTTCATCTTCAACGACCAGGATTCTCTTTACGCTAGCACCAGAGTTTTTCATTTAACTGCTCCTTCCTGATTAGTGGTTGCCGATAGGCAGTTCCACGACAAAGGTTGCCCCTTTGCCTAATTTGCTTTCGACATATATCCGGCCACCATGTTCACTAATTACTCCGTGGCAGATGCTCAAGCCCAGGCCGGTTCCTTTGCCTACCTCCTTAGTGGTGAAGAAGGGGTCGAACAGGTGCCCCAGGTCTTCCTTTTGAATCCCGGGTCCATCATCAGTAAAGGAAACGGTGATAATATCCCCTGTTCTCTTAGTAGTAATAGTCAACGTGCCTCTACCGTGTGCCTCAATCATAAAATGTTCCGCATTGATAATAATGTTGAGGAAGACCTGCTGTAGTTGGAAATAGTCAGCCACGATTTCGGGTAGGTCAAGGTCAAACCGGATATTAACCTGGATGTTGCTTACTCTTTGTTCGTAAGCACGAAGTTCCAGCACTCTTGTAATAATGCTATTAATATTCACCAACTGCTTTGCCGGTATGTGTTTTCGGGCGAAGGTAAGCAGGTTCTTGACCACTTCAGCGGTTCGTTGGGCTTCCCTATGTATAATTCCTACATCTTCCTTGACATCATTAGGGATGTCTTTGTCCAGAAGTAGCTGAGAGAAACCAATGACACTGGTTAGGGGGTTGTTCAGCTCGTGAGCAATGCCTGATGCCAGCTCGCCAATGGAAGCCAGCCGGTCGGTGATAATGAGTTGCCCCTCCATCAACTTGCGCTCGGTGATGTCTTTAGCAATATGGACACAAGCCGTCACCTCTCCTTTCTCATTGCATATCGGTGATGCCGACACTTCAAGATGAATTCCCAGGTGAGGCTCAAAGAATTCCTCGGTAGCCGCCTTTTTGGTCTCCATTGTTTTTTTATGAGGGCAATTCGGTACGGGCTCATGTGTACCATGAACCACTTCGTAGCAAGTTTTGCCAACAAGCTCTGCCGGTTTCATTTTACAGGTATTAGCAAAGGCTTTATTCACCCTAACGAGCTTGAAATCTGTATCATGAATTGAAACCAGCTCGGTAATGGAGTCAAAGGTTGTCCGCCACTCCTCAGCCGCTCGCCTTATCCGTTCCTCTGCCTGCTTGCGTTCGGTGACATTCATGAAGTTTCCCAGAGTGGCTCGTTTTCCCCTATACTGAATAGAGGTAACTGTTTCTATAGCCCATATCCACTCACCATTCCGGCGAATAACCCTAAACTCATAGGGCGAAAGGTGGTATCCCCTTAGCATATCCACTGCATTTTGCCGAACCAGCTCCCTATTCTCGGGATAAACCAACCTCAAGGGGTCGGTACCCAATAATTCATCTTCAGTAAAGCCTAAGTATTTCAGGAACTCAGGATTAACAAATACAAACTTCCCATCTTGGATGATGTAAACGCCCACTGGCGACTTGTTGGCTAAGGTTGCATAGAGTTCCTCTGCCTCATTACGCTTGGTCTCTGACTGCTCAAGCTCAACGACACGCCGATATAGCGCTTCCAATTCCTCAACAAGCGACACCTTTGTTTTATTGGTGTTTTTCATTATCATCCTCGGGAATTAGGACAGATGCAGAGGCTTAAGCTATGCTCCACTGATTGTGATTAAGACTCCTAATTTAATGATACCTGTCTAATATATAATATAAAGGTGACACATGTCTTTATTATAGCGTTAAAAGGTGCCGTGTGTCAAATAGACTCAAGGGTAATATGGTGCCACCTGGATTTCTACGCGCATCTTCTCGTGTGTTTAGATGGAGCTATTAAATATGAAAAACTGAAAACTTAGAAGGTTTTGTTGCTATATCCTGTATTCGAGGTTATTATAGGAGTAGAGAAAGGGGGGTTCAGATAAGGGCTGAGCCTTGGCTCATATAAAAGATTGGATAAATAAAGTAATGAGTTATCGAGGGTTTAATTTAGGTCCTATAGGGTTCTTAATAGTGGCAAACTTACTACTTTTTATAGTTACCCTTATAGTACCAACACTTATTTTGTTTCTCGGGTTAATGCCAGCCGGCATACTAGATAAACCTTGGACTATAGTAAGCAGCATCTTCCTCCACGGCAGTATAGGGCATATCCTGGCCAACATGATTACGCTCTACTTTTTTGGCAGATACTTATGCGCATTGATTGGAGAGAGGAAATTCCTCGCCGTATACTTTATAGGGGGGATATTGGGGAATATCCTCTACATACTTTTAGGTCCACCCCTTTCTATAGCTATTGGTGCCTCAGGAGCTGTTTTTGCTGTGGGAGGAGTACTGGCAGTGATGAGGCCAAAGCTAAGGGTGTTTGTATTCCCCATACCCGTCCCACTACCCCTCTGGGCAGCAGTCGTTGGCGGCTTCTTAATAATTTCCTTTTTCCCAAATGTGGCGTGGCAGGCTCATCTTGGCGGTCTGGCATTTGGTCTAACGATAGGCTATTTCTTTAGAAAGAGGGGGCGACTTTTCTTTTAGTCGGAGCCATAGATTATCACACCTGTTGTAAGCATTCTGATGTCATGAAAACACTGACCTGGGCTGGGTTCATTCATCAAGCTTGGCTTCAATCTATATGCTTATCCCGTCCTGACCATCGCAATTCAAGCCTATGGTCGGGGTGGCCGGATTCGAACCGGCGACCACCTGAACCCCATTCAGGTGCGCTACCAGGCTGCGCTACACCCCGACTTGCTCTGGCTTCTTTTAAGAATACTAGCACAACTTATGTCTAAGAGCAATAAAGATTTTATTCACTTCATCCCTGTCCTTCTTCAAGGGGGAATGAGCAGGTTAGAAGCAAGGTTTTACCTCTTTTAGACAACGCGTTAGGTTAGCCTATCTAGCTGTGTTTGAAAATATTATGCTTTTGCGTTATAAGTATAGAGGGGCAGACGCTCAGGAAAATTTATTTTTCTGGAGATACTTTTTGCCAATTTTACAGGAAGGATTTAGGTTTGGCTAGAAAGAAAAGGGAGAAACCCCAGCGTGAGGTTACCAAGCGCCAGCTATCCCGATGGCAGCGACAGAGGAAGAGGCAGCGTATTATTTTTGGCTTGGGGATTTTCATTATTGTTACCGTTTTGGGTATTGTTGGGACTGGATGGTATTTTAATCAGTATCAACCACTACATCAAACTGTAATCAGCGTAAATGACACCAAGTTCAATATGGATTACTACATAAAGATGCTTAAATTCTATGGGGAAGGTCAACCTATCCTTCCTATGTATCTTCTGGTCGATGAGGTGGCAACCATTATCCAGCAAAATGAGTTAATAAGGCAGGGTACTATGGAACTGGGCATCAGTGTTAGCGATAAGGAAGTTGACGAGGAGCTTAAGAGTCATGAACCTCCGTTTAATGATGCCCATAGGGATGTAGTTAGGAGTCAGTTGCTGATAAGCAAACTACAAGATGAGTATTTTGAGCAAGAGGTGCCAGTATATGCTGAGCAGCGACATATAATGGCAATGTTCCTGGAGAGTGAGCGCCAAGTGGCTGAAGTTAGAGCCCGCATTGAGGCTGGTGAAGAGTTTGCTGACCTGGCGGGAGAGCTTTCTCTGGAGATTCGTTCTAAAGAGGAAAATGGTGACCTTGGCTGGTGGCCAAAGGATGTCTTGACCATACTATTAGGCACTTCTATACTTGAAGAGTATATCTTTAGCTCTGAAGTGGGAGTTTTGAGCCAACCAATATATGATGAAGAAATAATCAAGAATGTGGGCTACTGGTTGATAAAGGTGCTAGAAAAGAAAGAAAAGACGGAAATGGCTAATGTTCTAGGAATATTACTGGGTAATGAAGAGGAGGCACGGAAGGTGAGAGCCAAATTGGAGGCTGGCGAGGACTTTGGTGAGCTGGCTGAAGAGTTCTCTGAACATGAAGCTTCTAAGGAAGATGATGGAGATTTGGGCTGGTTTGCTCCGGGTGAGGCAGGTTTGGCCTTTGATGAGTTTATTTTTAACGCTGAGATAGAGCTAGAAGTAGTAGGTGAGCCAATATTTGATGATGTTATTGCCACTGAAGGGGGCTACTGGCTGGTTAAGGTTTTAGAGCGGACAGAGGAACCTGAAGAAGCCGATGTTCAGGTGATACTGTTGGCAAGCGAAGAAGAGGCACAAGGGGTTAAAGACCGGCTGGAGACTGATGATGACTTTGGTGCTTTAGCTGAGGAGCTATCTCAGCATGACGAATCTAAGGGGAATGGGGGTGAGGTAACTGGTGTGACTTTCGATATGATGAGTTCAGCTCTTAGTGAGTTTATTTTTAACGCTGAGGTAGAGTTGGGGGTAGTAAGTGAGCCAATTCGTGATGATACGATGGTGACTAAAGGTGGTTATTGGCTAATAAAGGTCGTGGCTATAGAAGATAATAGACGGATTGAGGATAGTAATAGGGACTTGCTGAAGGCCGAGTCTTTGAACAAGTGGATTGAGGCCCTGTGGGATGACCCTAATAATAAGATTGAGGTCTATCTGGATGATGAGATGAGGGCATGGGCGATAGAGAAAGCTACAAGGAGCTAGAATTAAACCAGGGGGGTTAAGACAATGAAGAAGCAGAGCATTGGGATTGGGTTAATCGGGTTAGGGGTGGTGGGCGGTGGCGTAGCCAGGGTCTTAATAGATAAGGCGCCGGTTTTGGCTGAGCATCTTGGTTGCTCTCTTGTCCTGCGGAAGATAAAGGTATTGGCGCCGGATTTAGCTAGACCGCAGGCGCGGGAGATGGACTCTCAACTTTTTACCACTGACATTGATGAATTTTTTGCTAATCCCGAGATAGATATTGTTGTCGAGGCTATAGGGGGCGAGAACCCGGCCTTACAGTATTTAAAAAGGGCGATATCAAGTGGTAAGCATGTAGTTACCTCCAATAAAGAGGTTATTGCTAAGCACGGCGCCGAACTACTAGCTTTAGCGCAACAGCATGGGGTGGGGCTGCGCTATGAGGCCAGCGTCGGTGGTGGCATTCCCTTGATTGCCCCCTTTAAGTATGACCTAGTAGCTAATGAGATAGGTGGTATTTATGCCATAATAAACGGTACTACCAACTATATTCTTACCAGAATGGCGAAGGGAGGCGAGGATTTCTCTTCAGCTCTTAAACGAGCCCAGGAGTTGGGCTATGCTGAAGCTAATCCAGAAAATGATATTGAGGGCATAGATGCTACCTACAAGCTGGCAATTCTTGCCTCTTTAGCCTTTCAGAGCCAAGTTCGGCCTGAGGACATTTACTGTGAGGGGATTTCGCGGCTTAGTGGCCGTGATTTTCAATATGCTCAAGAGCTTGGTTTTGCTATAAAGCTGCTGGCTATAGCTAAAAAAAGTGATAAATCAATTGAAGTACGGGTTCACCCGGTTTTTATTCCTGAAGGCTCCTTTCTGGCTAAGATTGATGGTGTTTATAATGCGGTTCTGGTTGAAGGTGACCTCGTGGGCAAGGTGCTTTTCTTTGGTGAGGGTGCTGGTGCCCTGCCTACCAGCAGTGCCGTTGTTGCTGATATTATGTCATCGGCACAGAAGATTGTCCTTGGCGTTGGTAATAAAGCCAAGTGGAAATTGGGGTCAGGTAATAGAATTAAGCCTATGTCTGAGATTGAAACACGATATTATCTCAGGATGAATGTAGCTGACCGTCCCGGCGTTTTAGCTCAGATTTCAAAGATTTTAGGTGACCATCTAATTAGCATTGCCTCATTTATCCAGAAGGAGGCTGATAGTGTCGCTCAGACGGCTGAGATTGTTATTATGACGCATTCAGCTCAGGAAAAGGCAATGCAGCTGGCTCTTGACGAGCTGACACATCTAACTGCAGTTAAGGAGGTAAGCAACTTCATTCGGGTCGAAGGTTGAGCGAATGTTATGCTATAAGGCTGATGATAAAGCACAGAGTTCTAACTAAGTATAAAGAATTTCTCCCGGTTACCCCCGATACACCTTTGTTTTCACTGGGGGAAGGAGATACCCCTCTGGTCAGGTGTGAGCAGCTGGAAAGGGAAATCGGTTGTGGTGAGCTATACCTCAAGCTGGAGGGATGTAATCCTACCGGTTCATTCAAAGATAGAGGCATGGTAGTGGCTGTAGCCAAAGCATTGGAAGCCGGCAATAGGACTATAATGTGTGCCTCAACCGGTAATACCAGTGCCTCAGCCGCTGCTTATGCTGCCTGCTCAGGGCTTACCGCAATTATTATCGTACCTAAGGGCAAGATTGCTTCCGGCAAGTTGGCTCAGGCAATTGTCTATGGGGCTAAAATAATTACTATAAATGGAAATTTTGACCAGGCTCTCCAGCTAGTGCGAAGTCTGACTCAGAAGCATTCAGTTACTCTGGTAAATTCGGTTAACCCTCATCGTATAGAGGGGCAAAAAACCGCTGCCTTTGAGATTATTGATGCCCTGGGTGAGGCTCCAGACTATCTTTTTATCCCGGTGGGCAATGCGGGTAATATTACTGCCTACTGGAAGGGTTTTGTTGAGTATTATCAGGCAGGTAGGGCAAAGAACAGACCGAAGATGATGGGTTTTCAGGCTGAGGGTGCCGCCCCTATTGTTCGGGGCTATGTTATTGAGGAGCCCGAGACTGTTGCTTCAGCCATACGGATAGGTAATCCAGCTAGCTGGCAGCGGGCTGTTGCCGCTCGTGATGAGTCTGGTGGCACTATTGATATGGTTAGTGATGACGAAATTCTGGCCGCCTACCGGCTTCTGGCTACTAAGGGAGGTGTCTTTGGCGAGCCGGCCTCAGCCGCCTCTGTCGCCGGGCTTATTAAGCTTTCCCATAAGGGGATGGACTTCTCACAAAAGAAAGTAGTTTGCGTGGTAACTGGCACTGGACTTAAGGATACTGATATTGCTCTGGAAAATACTGAACCCTTTCTTGAGCTGACGGCTGATTTAGTAGCCGTGGAGCAGGCTCTGGGCTGGGGATAATAGCATAATGTAGGGACTAATGTTATAAGGAGGCTGAAAATGGGTAAAGTAACTAGTGAGGACATAGGGGCATTCTATCAGCACTACCCTAAAGTAACTGTGGTAGTTACGGCTCATGCTGAGGGAAAGGACAATGCTATGGCGGCCGCCTGGCATTTGGCTCTGTCGTTTACCCCGCCACTTTATGGAGTAGCCATCTCTACCAAGAGGTTTACCTATCAGCTTATTACTAAGAGCAAGGAGTTTGGCATTAATTTTTTGCCGGCTGAGGAGGCTGAGCTGGTTGCCTCTGTGGGTGGTAGTAATGGTGGTGAGGTAGATAAGTTTCAGGCGTTTAATATTGTTAAGGACAGTGCCACCAAGACAGCGGTACCAATACTGAAAGCGGCTTATGCTGCCTATGAGTGCCAGTTAGTTGATGATAGGGGCTATGGGGACCACAGGTTGCTGGTAGGGGAGATTGTGGCTGTGCACTGGTTGCCGGAAGCATTCACTGCCGATGAAACACTGGATTTAGATAAGGTTAACCCTGTCCTGTATCTGGGTAAAGAGCGTTATCTTAGCCTATTAGAATGCACCGTAAGAACCCTGGACCGTGAAGTCTATGGTAAACGAGGAGGGCTAGTGTGATTGACGAAGTGAGAATCAGGACGGCGGTAGCCTCTATCATTGAGGCTATTGGTGAAGACCCACAAAGAGAAGGTCTGGTAGATACGCCGAAGCGGGTAGCTGAGATGTATACTGAGCTCTTTATGGGACTTAATATGGAGCCTAGGGAAGAACTGATGGTAGGTTTTGAGGAAGGACACCGGGAAATGGTAATTCTCCGGGATATCCCATTTTATTCTATGTGTGAGCATCACCTTTTGCCCTTTTACGGTGTGGCTCATATTGGTTATGTTCCTAATGACGCTGGGCGTGTTGTTGGTGCTAGCAAGCTGGCTCGGGTGGTTGAAATCGTGGCTAAGCGTCCCCAGATTCAGGAAAGAATGACCACTGAGATTTGCGATGCTATTGCTGACGGCATTAAGCCTGATGGGGTAGCGGTAGTTGTCCATGCGGAGCACCTGTGTATGATTATGCGCGGTATCAAGAAACCGGGGAGCACTGTTATTACCTCAGCTCTCAGAGGCATCTTCCGCAGCAGGGCAGAAACCAGGACTGAATTTTTCTCTCTGCTGCAAGGTAAATAAATAATCTTTCTACTCACCCATAATTTGCAATATGAGCTGTCTCGACCGGGGGCGGTTGTCAAAGTCAACCAGCACTATCTGTTGCCAGGTACCCAGGGTTAACCTTTTGTCATTGAAGGGAACGACCAATGAGGCACCCAGTAACGAGGCACGGACATGAGCATAGCCGTTACCGTCACCCCAACGGCGGTCATGGTCATAAGGGATATTCTGCGGGACGTTTTGCTCCCACATGCGCTGAAAGTCAGAGACTAAGCCAGGCTCAAACTCAATGGTGGTTATTCCAGCGGTTGAACCAGCGACAAATAAGGTGACCGTTCCGTTATTTATCTCGGCCTCAGCAATTTGCTGCTCTACCTGGGGCGTGATATCAATAATATCACAATTTCCTTTACTTTGAAGGCTAATTTTCTTGGTGACTACCATGTTGCTACCTCCTGTGGCTAATAGTTAGAGATTGAGTATCAACCTCACCCCCATAATCCCCCTCTCCTTAAAAGGAGAGGGGGAAGTTTTTTGAAAAGAGGGGGCTTTCGTCCCTCTTAGACACCCTGTAGTTTTAGTTTTCCTGACTAAGGCGGGGAAATGCCAGTTGCCAAAAAACTCTATTTCTTCAATCTTCATCCATTTGATTAGTTTTAAGGGATTGAAAGGGGCTTCGCCCCTTTCAAAAATTCCCTCCCTCTCCTCTTATTAAGGGGAGAGAGATAAAGGGTGAGGGGTTAGCAAACAATCTCATTTTCTCACTTGACAAATTAGGGTCATATATCAGTTAGCTCATCCCAGATAATATCATCTAAGCCAAATACTGGTCCGTCCTGACATACTTGCTTCAGCCCATTTTTCGTCTTGACAGTGCAACCGTAGCAGACGCCCAGCCCACAACCCATCCTCACCTCCAGGGAAACCTGAACTGGCTTATGTTTCAGTAGTTCGTGGTATTTATAAGCCATATTACGATACATTGGGGTAGGTCCGCAGGCAAAGATTTGGTCGGCCCAGCCAATAAAATCTGGTAACAGGTCGGTTATCATGCCCTCCTTGCCGGCGGTTCCGTCTTCGGTGCTAATGACAAGATTAGCTTCAGATGGTAACAGGTGTCTCGGGTAAAGCTGGGTAGCGGTTTGAGCCCCCAATAGCATCTTTACCGAATACCCGTGATTTAGGGCATGCTCAGCCAGAAAGCGCAATGGGGCAATGCCAATGCCGCCAGCTACCAGTAACAGGTTGTGCGAGGCGGGATGAATAGAGTAGCCATTGCCTAGTGGTCCGAATAGCTCTATCGTGTCGCCAATATGGCGCTGGGACAGCCAGCTTGTGCCTTTACCGTCTTCCCACACGCTGAAGAATAGTGCCATATCGCCCCTGTCATTAACCTGGTGGATACTAAATGGGCGAGGTACCAGGCATTCCTTCCCACAGCACACCATAATAAATTGTCCCGGCTTAGCTTCCTGGACTATTTCCGGGCATCTTAACCAAATAATCCAACTACCTGATATGTTTCGTCGGTGAGGGCGTTCAAGCTCTTTTAGAATCTGCTTGGGTTCATAAATTATCTTAGCTGAAGCTTGCTTCAAGAGGGCTCCTTTCCCCGGTAGTCGGGTAGGGGCTGAACACTATAAATCTGGCTCCCATTGAGGAGTACCTCCACGGCGGCTCGAGCTGTATCAAGGGAAGTAAAGCAAGGGATGTGCTTCTCAACGGCTGCCCGGCGGATTTCAAAGCCATCCCGCAGCGGGATGCGATCCCCGGTAATGGTATTGACGACACCGTTTACTATCCCGTCATTAATAATATCAATAACATTGGGATGTCCCTCACTTAACTTCTTGCTTATTACTTTTACCGGAAGCCCAACTGACTTAATCATAGCGGCAGTGCCTTCAGTGGCATAGATTTTATAGCCTACCTCGGAGAACTTTCTGATTATAGGTAGTGCTTCCGGTTTGTTCCTGTCGGCGATGCTGAACAGGATGGCGCCCGGCGTCACCAGCATCAGTCCGGCAGCGAGGAGAGCCTTGGCTACGGCGGCATCAAAGGTATAATCAATCCCCATTACTTCACCGGTGGACTTCATCTCCGGTCCCAGGTAGGTATCAACGCCAAGTAACTTTGACATGGAAAAGACCGGGGCCTTAATAGCTACCAGCCTCTGTGTTGGCCACAGTCCGGTGCTGTAGCCCTGCTCTTTGAGGCTCTTACCCAGCATAACCTTGGTGGCCACATTTACTATTGGCACACCGGTAATCTTGGAGAGGAAGGGGACAGTTCGGCTAGCTCTGGGGTTTACCTCTAACACATAGACTGACGGCTGCTGGGGAGTGCTATTGGGCATAATCACAAACTGAATATTCATCAACCCCTTGATTTTCAGTGCCAGGCCGATGCGAATGGTGTAATCAACAATAGTTTCTACTTCTGGCTTGGTGAGGTTCACTCCGGGATAGACTGCCATGGAATCGCCGCTGTGGACTCCGGCCCGTTCAATATGCTCCATTATTCCCGGAATAAGGACATTTTCCCCGTCACCAATGGCATCAACCTCTACCTCCTTTCCCTCGAGGTACTTATCGATAAGAACCGGGTGCTTAGTATCCAGTTCCAGTGCCAGACTCAGGTAACGGTCCAGTTCGCTGGCATTATGAACTATCTCCATGGCTCGACCGCCGAGAACATAGCTGGGACGAACTAGCACTGGGTAGTCGATAAGCTTAGCTACGCTGAGGGCTTCATCTAGGGAGGTCACGCCGGCGCCTGGCGGTTGGGGGATGCCTAGTCCGTTAAGAAAGTTCTCAAATTGGCGCCGGTCCTCAGCGAGGTCAATAGCTTCGGCACTGGAGCCGAGAAGCGGCATCCCGCTGCGAAATAGGGGCTCAGCCAGGTTGATGGCCGTCTGACCCCCAAACTGGACGATAGATGGTGGGGCATTGTCTGCTTCGCCTTCGTTTTCCAAGATGTCGCGTAGGCTCTCTTCATCCAGGGCTTCAAAGTAGAGGCGGTCGCTGGTGTCAAAGTCAGTGGACACCGTTTCTGGATTAGAATTTACCATAATGCTCTTGAAGCCGGATTCCTGAAGTGCCCAGGCGGAGTGAACACTACAGTAATCAAACTCAATCCCCTGAGCGATGCGTATAGGACCGCTGCCAATGACTATGGCTTTGTTTCCTTGTATCGGCAGTGCCTCATTCTCCTGTTCGTAGGTGCTGTAAAAATATGGGGTGCTGGCATCAAACTCGGCGGCACAGGTATCTACCATCTTGTAAACGGGGCGGATATTCCAGTTGTGACGCAGTTGCCGTACTTGTTCGGGAAGTCTATCAGCCAGGGTTCCAATCTGCTCATCGGAGAAGCCAAGTCGTTTTGTCTGCCACAGAAGCTCAGGCATCAGTGTCTGGGAAAGGAGCTTTTTTTCCATATCGACAATATTCTGGAGCTTGGTGGTAAACCACAGGTCAATCTTGGTATGTTCCGAGATAGCTTCCGGGGCTATCCCTCGTCTCAGGGCAGCCATTATTGCCCATAATCTAAGGTCGTTCGGCGCCAATGGATAGGAATTGATATTAGCTCCCCGTTCCCACTTCGGGTCTTCCCAGAGTAGTGACCTCTTGCTAAACTCCAGGGAGCGCACTGCCTTCTGAAGGGCTGCCTCAAAGCAGCGGTCAATAGCCATTGCCTCGCCAGTGGACTTCATCTGGGTGCCCAGAGTTCGCTCGCCGGAGGCAAACTTATCGAATGGCCAGCGCGGAATCTTGACTACCAGATAGTCCAGGGCGGGTTCAAAGGAAGCCATTGTTTTGCCGGTTACCTGGTTGGGGATTTCATCCAGCCTCTTGCCGACGGCTATCTTGGCCGCCACGCGGGCAATGGGATAACCGGTGGCTTTGCTGGCCAGGGCAGAGCTGCGGCTGACACGAGGGTTGACCTCAATCACATAGTAATTATCACTCTCAGGGTCAAGGGCAAATTGGACGTTGCAGCCTCCCTCAACCCCCAGGGCGCGGATAATCTTGAGGCTGGCGGTGCGCAGCATCTGGTACTCTTTATTGGTCAGCGTCTGGCTGGGAGCGACAACAATGCTATCGCCGGTATGCACCCCCATCGGGTCAATGTTCTCCATGTTGCAGACGGTGATGCAGTTATCAGCCGCATCCCGCATTACCTCATACTCGATCTCTTTCCAGCCAACTACCGATTCTTCCAGCAGCACCTGGTGAATCGGGCTGGCGGCTAGCCCTACAGTTACAATCCTGTTCAGTTCCTCGTGGCTATTGGCGATGCCTCCCCCCGTTCCCCCCAGGGTATAAGCCGGGCGGACTACCAGCGGCAGACCTAACTCTTTAGCCACCCTGCTGGCTTCTTCAAGAGTGTTTACCGTGGCACTCTCGGGCACAGGCTCCCTGATATTGAGCAACATCTGCTTGAATAGCTCGCGGTCTTCGGCGTTTCTTATCGTCTGTATTGGCGTGCCCAGGCTTTTTACATTGTATTTATCCAGCACGCCGGCATCAGCCAGGTCTACTGCCAGGTTAAGCCCGGTCTGTCCACCGAGGGTGGGCAGCAGTCCATCGGGGCGCTCCCGCTCAATGATACGGGCGACCATATCCACGGTCAGCGGCTCAATATAGACAGTATCGGCGATGCCCTCATCGGTCATGATGGTCGCCGGGTTGGAGTTGACCAGCACCGAGACTACCCCCTCCTCCCGCATCGCCTTGCACGCCTGGGTGCCGGCGTAGTCAAACTCCGCTGCCTGCCCGATAATGATGGGCCCCGAACCGATTATTAAGACTTTAGATGGTTTAGACATAAACTCCTTATCCAAATATTACTTGACAGACAGGACAACCCCCTTCCTTTTTCAGTAACTTCCCGTATTTATCATATTGCTGCCATTCGAAATCTAGGAGACCTGCGAGAGCGCTTGCCTCGTTTCCTAATCTCTTCGCCTCTAAATAAATATCACCTATTTTATCTAAAAGTGGAACTGACTCCATAAGTCCAATCAAGCCGTCCTTAAATGAAGTGGCTTCTTCTATGGTTGTTACCTTGGCGTAAGTAGCACCCGGCTCCTTTGTAGTAACCAACCAAGCATCCCAAGCCTCTTTTATTCTCTCAATTTTCGCTTCCCGAAAGTCGTAATAAGTAGTACCCCGTTCGTCTGCGCCTAATTTACTCACTGCAAGATGATATAACGTCTGCTGAAGATATGTAGGCACTTCGTCTTCTATGAACGGCATTCCCTCCCCTCGGAAAGGTAAACCGGTTTTCTCTTCTATGTTCTTTTTTAGTTTGTTGTGAAATGACACGACTCTTTCATTATGATTGTCGATTTCATTCATTAATTTTGTCGCTACGTTTGCTTGGCTTTTAAAGTGCAATTTAAAAATATGAAAGTTACCTTCCTCAAAGTCCTTTGTTGGCCAAAGGTGACTAGGATTATGACCGGATCCCCCCTTTATTATCGACAAAGTCCCTTCACTATTAATAATTCCCCCTATAAGTTCACTCATCGGCTCTATTACACTGGTTTCTAAATCCCTGAAGTGATTTCTGAGGCTTTGATTGCGCATTTTTTTCTTCTCTTGAAAGTTTCCATACCACATGTTCCCAAAGAAACCTAGAATGAACGATATAAGGGCAACTATGCTTCCAGCTATAATTCCAACTACAACACTACTCATCTACCTCACCCCCTTAATCCCCCTCTCCTTCAAAGGAAAGGGGGAGGTGGTTATGTGAGAGGGACTGACGTCCCTCTTAGACACTCTGCTTATCTTTGTCCCTCCCCAATAATTGGGTGTATAAGAGGGGCGAAGCCCCTCTTTCTATCAACTCCCCTTCCCCTTCGTAAGGGGAAGGGGATAAAGGGGATGGGGTTTCTACCAATTGAAAGTGACAGAGCCTATTCACACATCCCTGTATAAATTTCTGAAATTCCATAAACTTATTTATGGCTACTCACCATCTCTATAAACTTCTCAAAAAGGTAGGTATTGTCCAGTGGGCCAGGGGAGGCTTCGGAGTGGTACTGGATGCAGAAGATGGGTAACTCCTTGTGGCGCAAGCCTTCCACCGTGCCATCGTTCAAGTTTATCTGGGTAACTTCTAGCCCATCCTTGAGAGTGTCGGGGTCAACGGCGTAGCCGTGGTTCTGAGCGGTGATGTGGATTCTACCACTATCTAAATCGCGGACAGGGTGGTTGCCACCACGGTGGCCAAACTTGAGCTTGAAGGTGCTGGCGCCGAAAGCACGGGCGATAAGCTGGTTGCCCAGGCAGATACCCATAATCGGCTTCTTACCAACGAGTTCCTTAACCGTATCTACTATGTAATCCAATAGTTCCGGGTCACCGGGACCCGGGGAGAGGATAATGCCATCCGGCTTCAGGTCAAGGATTTCACTGGCAGGGGTGGTGCTGGGGACTACGGTCAGGGTACAGCCCATACGGGACATAATGCGCAGGATGCTGTATTTTAAGCCACAGTCAAGGACAGCTATTTTACATAACGATTGTGGAACTTCCCCAGTTAATTCTGGTTCCCACTGGTAGGGGACATCGGTGGTAACTTGCTTGACATAATCAATTGAACCATAGTTAGGTAGCTTCTTTAATTCTCCTAGAGCTTGTTGCGGAGTTTTAGTTGAAGTAATAATGCCCATCATTACGCCCACTGAGCGAAGTTTGCGGGTAATTGCCCGGGTATCAACGCCACTTATGCCGGGGATGTTACTCTCTGCCAGATATTGATGAAGGGTGCCGGTGCTCAGATAGTGATTGGGCTCAAGGCACTCCTCTCTGACGACAAAGCCACTAACCTGTATCTTAGCCGATTCAAAGTCCTGCTCATTTACGCCGTAGTTGCCAATAAGAGGGTAGGTGGGGATGACAATCTGACCAGCATAAGAGGGGTCGGTTAGCATTTCCTGGTAGCCGGTCATGCTGGTATTAAATACCACCTCCCCACAGGCATCAGCCTCAGTACCAAAGGTGTAGCCTTCATACACTGAGCCATCTTCTAGGACTAGGATTGCCCTTTTAGCCATAATTTTTATTAACCCTATCCCCTTTTTAACATTTTCTCTTTAGAGGGGCTTCACCCCTCTAAAGCTCCCCTTTAATATTTTCTTCTTCAAGAGAGGGGAATTGATTATGTGAGGGAGGCTTCGCCTCTCTTTGACTCTCTATTGCTCTCCTTTTGCTTCAAGCTTAACGAGGCATCTTTATAGACCAGCTTCCCCCCGAATATAGTTGTCATCACCTTGCCTTTGAGCACTGAGCCAGCCAGAGGGGTATTCTTTCCCTTGGAGGCAAAAGCCTGAGTATCTACCACCCAGCTTATATCAGGGTCAAAGATGGTAACATCAGCCGAGGCACCAATCGCCAGTGTCCCCAGTTTCCCATATCTACTACCGATAATCTTGGCTGGTTCACTGGTGAGCTTGGCGATGAGGGTGGCCAGGGTTAACTGTTGGTCATGCACCAGGCTCATAATAGCACCCAAGGCAGTTTCCAAGCCACTGATGCCAAATGGAGCGAGGGCAAACTCACATCGCTTATCAGCTTCAGTATGAGGGGCATGGTCAGTAGCAATAATATCAATAGTATTGTCGTTAAGTCCTTGAATTAGGGCTTGGATGTCCCGCTTTGTTCTCAGTGGCGGATTTACCTTGGCATTAGTGTTATAGCCGAGCACCTTTTCCTCAGTCAGCATCAGGTGGTGTGGTGTAACCTCGGCCGTAACCGGAATGCCTTTCCTCTTGGCACGGCGGATAAGGTCAACCGAGCCTTCGGTGCTGACATGAGCAATATGAAGTCGGGCTCCAGTGAGCTGAGCCAGTGTTAAATCGCGGGCAACCATAATCTCTTCCGCCGCGGCTGGTATGCCACGAAGACCCAACTTAGTGGCAATGATACCCTCGTTCATAAGTCCCCCCTCAGCTAGCTGGCTATCCTCACAGTGGTCAATAATTGGTAAGATGAAGGCATGGCTGTAGTCCAGTGCCTGGCGCATGAGGCGGGAATTGGCTACTGGCTTACCATCGTCACTGTAGGCAATCACCCCCGCGGAAGCTAATTCTCCCATATCGACTAGCTCCTTTCCCTTCCTCCCCTTAGAGATGCAACCAATCAGTAGCACACGAACTACCCCTTCTAGGGCTGCGGTCGACTTTACATAATCTACGGTAGTTTGATTATCCAGTGGTGGGTTGGTGTTAGGCATGCCGCAGATAGTGGTAAAGCCACCTTTGGCGGCAGCTTGTGTTCCAGTGGCAATGGTTTCCTTCTCCTCAAACCCCGGCTGTCGGAGATGGCAGTGGAAGTCAATAAATCCCGGGCAGACTATCAGCCCCTCAGCGTGTAGGACATCATAATCTGGTTGGGGTAGGGTTGCTTCTCCCTTACCCAGCCAGGTAATTTTGCCGTCACTGATAAACAGACTGCCAGTTTCATCTATCATCTGGCTATGGTCAATTATGCGACCACCTTGGATAAGCCATGGCTTCATTGTTTTAGTTCGTCTTCCCTATATTTGCATTTTTCTAGTGATGTGCTCTGGCATAGTGGCCGGGCTTGAAACCATGAGCCTCAGCTTCACTTTCGGAATCAAAAATGATCAGATTCTCCGGTTTAATTTTTCTAGCCCAATGGCTGTCAGCACTATGGTATTTTTTGTTATCCAATCTGCCTTCATGCCAGTCGGAACTGGCGATATACCGGGGGTGAACTTCGTGTTCGCAATAGACGCACCTCAAGGTTAGAGGCTGGGCATTTACTATTTTGAATTCAGGCTTAATATACTTCTCTTCAGTTTTCTTGGTGGACACGCAGTCTTTATTGTCACACCTGACTCCAAAATCTCGCCGATAGAGGGGGTAGTCTATTTTTTGGATAAAGGAATCTTCTTTAGGAATTGAAACCTCCTTAGTGCCTAATAAGAGGGCTATAAGCGCCATTCTAACTGGTACTCCTCGGGTGGCTTGTTTAAAGTACATGCTCCTCGGGTCGGCATCCAGTTCATAAGCTAGTTCATCAACCCGGGGTAGCGGGTGCATAATCAGGGTTTGCTCAAACCCTTTTTCTTTGAGGAGTTTCTTATCTACCACTGGGTAATCCTCTTTTATCTCTTGTCCATCAGCAGTAGCTGAAAGTCTTTCTTTCTGCAGTCTGGTAACATAAAGGGCGTCAACTCCTGTTTTCAGTTCTACTTGAATACTGATGTCAGGCATCATGGCCAATTGATGCGGGCTAGCTGGTGTTATGTACATAGCATCTAAGGGGAAAAGTCCTCCCTTGATTGCTTGGTCCAGGGCATCATATCTTTTCAGTTCACCGCCATACTCTGTGGTTAGCTTCCGGATAACATGCTCTGGTATCTCAAGACCTGGTCCGGGACGAAACAGAATAGTGGCCCCAAACCGGGCCAGGGCATAAGTTAGAGAATGTATTGTTCGTCCGTATTTCAGGTCTCCCCACAGGGCAATCTTCAGCCCCTTGATGGTTTGCCTTTCCTTCTTGATGGTATAGAGGTCACACAAGGTCTGGGTTGGGTGTTCGTGGCCGCCATCACCGGCATTTATTACCGGGACACCGGCGTAGTCGGCAATTACCTTAGCGGCTCCCTCCCAGGGATGTCTAATAACAATTATATCAGCGTAACTCCCGACCACCCTTGCCATATCAGCAATACTTTCACCTTTAGCCAGCGAAGTTGCCTGTACATCAACGGCACTGATGACACTGCCGCCCAGTCGGTGCATCGCCGTCTCAAATGACAGCCGTGTTCTGGTGCTAGGCTCGAAAAACAGGCTCGCCATAATCTTGCCCCGGCACACGCCGAACTGCTCCTTCAGTGCGTCTGACATCTCGTCAGCTAAGGAAAACAGGGCGTCTATTTCACTGTTAGATAAATCATCTATAGTTACTAAACTTTTATCTGCCAGAGCCATAGTAACTCCTTTTGAAGTAGCCTCCTTGCCCCAATCCGCTCCTGAGCGTCTTGGTCTTAGCTACGCTTACAATGGCTACTTCATCTATGCCGTCAGTTTCCACCAGTTTGACCTGTATCTCCTCATGTCGGGAGCTTGGTATATTCTTACCGACGTAGTCAGGCCGTATCGGCATCTCACGGTGACCACGGTCAATCAGTACGGCTAGTTGAATTGATTGTGGTCGCCCCAGGTGAATAAGAGCATCCATAGCGGCACGAATGCTGCGCCCGGTATAAAGGACATCGTCAACCAATACTATGGTTTTGCCATTAATATCGACCGGGATGTCAGTATGGTGGACGATAGGTCGCAGATTTAATGAGAAAAGGTCATCACGATGAAGACTGATGTCTAGAGCACCAACAGGTATTTTTAATTCATTAAAGTTTTCAAGGTTAGTGGCTAGCCGCTTGGCTAGAGGGACGCCACGAGTATGCACTCCAACCAGTATCAGGTGCGCAATAGTTTTATTGCGCTCTATAATCTCATGGGTAATACGAGCCAGAGTTCGCCTGATATCTGCTGAGGTCAGTACGATTTTTTTAGGCATAAAAAAACCTCTTACCGATGCTAGCAAGAGGTGTTGTCACCTAACTTATTTTTGCTTCCCCTTACCAGCCTCTCTGGACTAGCTTAAAGGTTCATTTCTGAATTCTACTAAATTAATATTATATCACTTTCTTCTGATTATTGCAACATTCTATAGGTAAGGGTAATGACGCACTGTGATTTAAATTATGAAATACTGTTTATTAAACTAAAGGGAGGTCGAAGCGAAAAGGAGAAACTCTAGCTCTTTTCAGTACGCTAACAGTATATTAGCTTGACAACCTTTTACTTATGTTGCTAGTATGAGTTTAACTTTTAAATTTAATTAGTGAATAGGCTAACAGCGTTGAGACTATTAGATAAAATAGCTAATCCCACAGATTTGAAAGAGTTGCCGCTATCGGAACTCAAGCAATTAGCTGTTGAGATTAGACAGGAACTGGTGGCTACGGTAACTACAAATGGAGGTCATCTCGCTTCTAATCTGGGGGCAGTTGAGCTTACCATTGCTTTACACCGGGTGTTTGATAGCCCGCGGGATAAGATTGTCTGGGATGTGGGACATCAAAGCTATGTTCATAAATTGCTTACCGGCAGGCGGCAACGCTTTGCCTCTCTCCGTCAGTATGGGGGACTATCAGGTTTTACCTGCCGTAGCGAGAGTGAGCACGACCCATTTGGCGCTGGTCATGCCAGTACCTCGGTTTCGGCTGCCCTCGGTATGGCTATTGCTCGTGACCTTTCCGGCGATAGCTATCAAGTAGTGGCTGTTATTGGTGATGGGGCAATAACCGGCGGGATGGCTCTTGAGGCACTAAATCAGGTAGGGCATTTAGGCTCCAGGCTTATTGTAGTTTTGAATGATAATGGGATGTCAATTTCACCTACCGTTGGTGCCTTAGCTAAACTATTAAACAAAGTGCGATTTGACCGCCGCTACTATCAGGCAAAGGAAGAAGCTAGACAGCTAATTACTACACTCCCGTTAGGTAAACTGCTATGGCAGGCAAGCCAGCGGGTTAAGGGCGGGGTTAAAGGTTTGGTTATGCCAACAATGATTTGGGAGGAACTTGGCTTCACCTACATGGGACCTATTGATGGGCACGATATTCGTGAACTTGAAACAGCCCTCATCCAGGCACGGGATTATCATCTCAAGCCAACTTTTGTTCATATTTGTACCACCAAAGGTAAGGGTTATCTTCCGGCAGAAAAGGATGCCGTTTACTTTCATGGTGTGCCACCCAAGAAGGCAAGCCCCGAAGCAATACCAACTTATAGTGAGGTATTTGCGCAGACTGTGCTTCAGCTAGCTCGTGAGAATCCCAAGTTGGTAGCCGTTACCCCGGCCATGCCTGAGGGAAATTGCTTGAGCATTGTTGCCGATGAATTCCCTCAGCGTTTGTTTGATACCGGCATCTGTGAGCAACATGCGGTTACCTTCGCTGCTGGATTAGCGACCCAGGGTTTTATCCCTATCGTAGCGATATACTCTACCTTTCTCCAGCGCGCTTTCGACCAGATTATTCATGATGTTTGTCTTCAGGAGCTACCAGTTACTTTTGCTATTGACCGTGGTGGTATTGTTGGTGACGATGGCAAGACGCACCAGGGGACATTTGACATTTCTTATCTAACACTAATTCCAAATCTAATTGTATCGGCACCCAAGGATGAAAATGAGCTACAGCACTTACTTTACACCGCGGTAAAGTCAGGACAGCCAATGGCTGTTAGGTATCCCCGTGATTCGGGGTTAGGGGTGGAATTGGACACAGAGCTACATCTCATTCCGATAGGTAAGGGGGAAATAGTAAGATTCGGAGAGGATGTAGCCATATTAGCCATAGGGGCTACTGTTGCCCCGGCGGTTGAGGCAGCCCGAGAGTTAGCCTCCCGCGGGATTGAGGCTACGGTGGTTAATGCTCGCTTTGCTAAGCCACTGGACTCTGAACTTATAATAGGTATCGCCAGTCGTATTAGATGCTTGATTACGGTTGAGGAGAATGCCCTCAGCGGTGGCTTTGGTAGTGGTGTAATTGAGCTTCTTCAAAAATCAGGGGTAGATAATATTCAGGTAAAATGCATTGGTATCCCCGACGAGTTTGTGGAGCAAGGGACTCAAGCTATGCTTCGCTCCAAGTATGGTCTTGACGCTAAAGGGATAGCCCAACAGGTCTTAACCTTATTTCCAAATCTTAAGACTAAGGTTTTAGGGAGATAGCATAGTAAATTTGTTCCTTGGCAAGAGTGGCCTTATTCATTATGAGAACCGATTAAATATCAGGTGGTTGAGCTGGCGCCTGATATTTTTTGTATTTAGGCTTATAGATGCTTTCGGGGAAACAAATGAATAAAATGACAGTCAGAGACATGGCGGTTAAAGGCAAACGAGTTCTGGTTAGGGCTGACTTCAATGTTCCGTTAGATGAGATAACCGGAGCCATAGCCGATGACAGTCGTATTCAAGCAACGCTACCAACTATTAAATATCTTATTGAGCGGCGGGCAAGGGTTATCCTCTGCTCCCATCTGGGTCGACCGGGAGGGAAGGTGGTTGAGAAACTGCGATTGGCCACTGTTGGTCAGCGGCTGTCACAAATTTTAGGGCAGCCAGTGGCTATAACCTCAGACTGTATTGGTCCTGAGGTGGAGAAGGCGGTAGAAAAATTGGGGGATGGTGATGTCTTGCTCTTAGAGAATGTTCGTTTTCATCCCGAGGAAGAGATAAATGATGTCTCATTGGCTCAAGCTCTAGCTCGATTAGCTGATATATATGTTAATGACGCCTTTGGTGTTGCTCATCGAAATCATGCCTCAACAGTTGGCATTACTGAGCATCTCCCGGCAGTAGCTGGGCTATTGCTTGAGAAAGAGCTCAAAACCCTGGGCTCTATTCTAGAAAATCCAGTTCATCCTTTTGCGGTGCTTCTTGGTGGAGCCAAGGTGAGTGACAAGATTAGCTTATTAGAAAATATTATGGATAAGGTAGACTCTATTCTGATTGGTGGTGGTATGGCAACTACATTATTAAAGGCTAAGTCTTATGAGGTAGGCTTGTCTTTGGTGGAAGATCAGCTGGATTTTGCGGTTAAACTAATGGAAGACATAGCTAGAAAAGGAGTGCGTCTATTGCTCCCGATTGATGTAATTGTGGCTAATAAACTTAGTGCTGAGGTTAAAGTCAGGGTGGTATCCATAGAAAATATACCACCAGAGTTAAGGATTGTAGATATAGGTCCGCTCACCGTTAATAGCTTCTCTAGAGAACTAGAGCGGCATAAAACAGTTTTCTGGAATGGACCGATGGGTATATACGAGATACCCCGATTTGCTACGGGAACACAAGCCATGGCCAGACTTTTAGCTTGCCTTACGAGTACAACCGTTATTGGGGGAGGCTCTACAGCCGAGGTAGTAGCTGAGATGCAACTGGCAAATAAGATGACCTTTGTCTCAACCGGAGGTGGCGCTTCACTTAGATTCTTAAGTGGCAAAGCATTACCCGGCGCCGAGGCATTGATGGACAAGGAGGTATAGTTATGGTGAATTCAGTTAATCTAGAGTTCATAGAGCTTATTTCCATGCTTTCACCCACAAAGATTGTATTAATAGTCATTGATGGGTTGGGTGGATTGCCAAATCCAGAAACCGGCAAGACAGAGCTGGAGACAGCCAATACACCTAATCTTGATAAATTAGCGGCTAAAGGTGTATGCGGTCTTATTGACCCGGTTAGCCTGGGAATAACCCCAGGTAGTTCACCGGCCCACCTGGCTCTTTTTGGGTATAATCCCATTAGTTTTGAGGTTGGTCGGGGTGCGGTAGAGGCGGTGGGAATAGATTTTGACCTCCAGCCAGAGGATATAGCCGTCCGAGGAAACTTCGGTACTGTTGATAAAGTCGGCCTGGTTACTGACCGCAGGGCAGGTCGTATCTCTACTGAGGAGAGCACCAAGCTTTGCCAATTGCTAGATGGATTGATAATTGACAAGGTTAAGCATCTGGTTAGTCCAGTTAGGGAGCACCGCTTGGTAGTGGTATTTCGGGGTGAGGGACTCGTTCCTGATGTCAGCGACTCCGACCCCCAGCAGACCGGGGTAGCCCCAAGGCATATTACCGCCCTAAGCCTGGGAGCCAGTAGGATGGCGGCTATTGCCAACCAGTTTATAGAGCAGGCAAGGGTAATCTTGGCTGAGCATTATCCAGCCAATATGGTTCTCCTGCGCGGTTTCTCCAAACGGCCTCACTTTCCTACTATGGGGGAGATTTATGGATTGAAGCCAGCCGCAATCGCTAGTTACCCTATGTACAGAGGAATAGCCAAATTGGTGGGTATGGAGGTTCTGGAGACAGGAATTACTTTTGAAGCTGAAATTAAGACTCTGAAGCAGAACTACGCTAACCATGACTTTTTCTTCTTACATATAAAAGGGGCTGATGCCGCTGGTGAGGATGGTGACTTTGACCGGAAAGCCAGGGTTATAGAAGAAGTTGATAATGTTATAGCCAGCCTTATAAGCTTATCGCCGGATGTCATTGTAGTTACCGGTGATCATTCAACACCGGCCATACTTAAAGGACATAGCTGGCATCCGGTGCCCATTCTTTTGTATTCTAAGTGGTGCCGTCCGGATAGAGTAAATGAGTTTTCTGAATCAGCTTGTGTCTCTGGGGGGCTGGGACGATTTCCAGCCACACAGATTATGCCTCTGGCGATGGCTAACGCGCTGAAGTTGACTAAATTTGGGGCTTAGGAGAGTCAAAGAGAGGCCAAGTCTCTCTTACATAACCAATTCTCCTTCCTCTTATCAAGGGGGAGGGGATAAAGAGGATGGGGTTACCAAACAATCCCTCTAGGAGGCTAAAATGCGTGTGCCCATGATTGCCGGTAATTGGAAGATGAATACCACGGTAAGTGAAGCCATAGAACTGGTCAGTAAAATGCTTCGGGAACTTGATGAGATAGACAATGTTGATAAAGTGCTTTGTCCCCCTTTTATTTCTCTAGCGGCAGTAGGGCAGCTAATCAAAGGAAGCTCAATAAAATTGGGAGCACAAAATATATACTTTGAAGAGAAGGGTGCCTATACCGGAGAGATTTCCCCACTAATGCTCGCCGACCTGTGTGAATTCGTTATTATCGGGCACTCCGAGCGCCGGCAGTATTTTAATGAGACTGACGAAATTATTAATCAAAAGGTGCAAGCGGCGTTGAAAGTTGGGCTGAAACCCATTCTGTGTATCGGGGAAAGATTAGAGGAAAATGAAGCCGGACGAATGGCAGAGGTAGTAACCAGGCAGCTAAGGTCAGCCTTAGCCGGGATAGACTATCGCCACGGAATGATTATAGCCTATGAGCCGGTTTGGGCTATTGGCACGGGCAGGGCGGCTACCGGTAAGCAGGCCAACGAGACTATTAGTCTTATTCGGCGTAATATCTCTGAACTATACGGTGAAGAGAGTGCCCGGGATTTACGCATTCTGTATGGCGGCAGTGTTACTGCTGATAATGCTACCGAGTTTATGCCACAACCTGAAGTAGACGGTGCCCTAGTCGGTGGGGCAAGTCTAAAAGCCGACCAATTCCTGAGCATTGTCCAGCAAACCTCAGGGGTTAGAGCTAATTTATCAGAAGAGAGTTAAAGAGAGGCGAAGCCTCTCTTACATAATCTGTTCCCCTTCCCCTTATCAAGGGGGAGGGGATAAAGAGGATGGGGTTACCAAATATTCTCCACATTAGGCAGGTGAAATGAACCTGATGTCGTTTAATAACGGATGGTTGAAGGTGCTACGCACCTTCAAAAAATCTTATTCCCCTCTCTCCTTTGAAGGAGAGAGGGGCAGGGGTGAGAGGTAGATAAAGAATCTTATGAATCGTCTAGTAGCTATAGTTGGTCCTACCGGCGTCGGCAAGAGCCAGTTGGCGCTTCATCTAGCCCAGACCTTTAGTGGCGAGATAGTGAGTGCTGATAGCCGACAGGTATACCGTCATATGAATATTGGCACTGCCAAACTCAGCCTGAAAGAGCTGTCCCTTGTCCCTCACCATCTCATTAATAAAGTTAATCCTGATGAGGATTTTAGTCTGGCTCAATATCAACAGCTAGCCTATAGGGCTATTGAGGATATTCAGCGACGAAACAAGCTAGCCCTGTTGGTAGGTGGCAGCGGGCTTTATGTTTGGTCAGTAGTGGAAGGCTGGGGGATACCAGAGGTCCCACCTGACCCAGAGTTTAGGTACAGTCTGGAGAGAAAGGCGGCTGAAGTTGGCCAGGATAAGCTCTATCAGGAGCTTATGGAGGTTGACCCAGTTGCGGCACAGAGGATTGACCCGCGCAATGTACGCCGCACTATAAGAGCTCTTGAGGTGTATAGAAGCACAAAGACTCCCTTTTCCCAGCTTCAATATAAGAAGCCCCCACACTTTGATACACTGATAATAGGTTTAACGGCAGATAGGGCAGAACTATATCATAGAATTGATTTACGGGTTGACCAGATGATAAAGCAAGGCCTGGTAGACGAAGTGAAAAAGCTAACCAGTATGGGTTATAACTTTAATCTGCCGGCAATGTCTGGCATAGGCTACAAGCAAATTGGGATGTTTCTCAGAGGCGAACTCACCCTGGCGGTGGCTATTCAGCAAATTAAGTCTGAAACTCACCGCTTTGTCAGACACCAATATAACTGGTTTCAGTTGCAAGATAATAGAATACAGTGGTTTGATATACAGAGTAGGGTAGAGTCAGAAATAGAAGCGGTTTTAGCCAAATTCTTAAAAAATGAACAAACCAAGAAAGAGTCCATTAGAGCGAGGTAATCAATGTATTTTACTAAGATGCAAGGTGCCGGCAATGATTTTATACTGGTAGAAACCAGTGATGTAAACCGGGAGTGGTCACAGGTGGCGCTGGCTATGTGTGACCGCCATTTCGGTGTTGGTGGTGATGGCTTACTGCTGGTATCGCCTTTAGATAAGGCTGACTTTCGGATGCGCGAGTTCAACGCCGATGGCTCTGAGGCTGAGGCTTGCGGCAATGGGTTGAGGTGTGTGGCAAAATATGCTGCCGATAGGGGACTAATTAGTGACGGGACTCATCAAATATTAGTGGAAACAATGGTCGGCATAAGCCAAGCCAAGCTTCATAGAGTAAGCGGAAAAGTGACTAGAATTCAGGTCAGTATGGGCAAACCAAGGTTTGGCGCCAAGGATATTCCAGTGACAATAGAGCTGAACCAGAGGGGATTACTTGACATAAAACCAATATTGAACTATCCGGTTACTATAGGTGGCAAAAAATTACTCTTGAACTTCGTCTCTATGGGGAACCCACATGCCGTTTATTTCTGGAAGCATTCAGTATCTGACTTCCCTCTGTCCCGGTTAGGCCCGGAGGTTGAGCGGCATAGGCTATTTCCCAACAAGGTAAATTTTGAGGCAGCTAATGTCTTAAGCCGCCACTTGATAGAAGCTCGGGTATGGGAAAGAGGGGTAGGGGAAACACTGGCTTGTGGCAGTGGTGCCTGTGCGGTGGCGGTCATCGCCCAGCTACACGGTTTTATCGATAATAAAGTTGATATAAAGTTACCAGGTGGTATACTAACTGTGGAGTGGGATGGGGTAGGGGAGGTATTACTCAGCGGTCCAGCTGAAGTAGTATTTACTGGAGAGTGGCCAGAGTGAGGTGTAAATGAAATGAGAATGTCAGGGCGAGTTAGCAACTTACCACCTTATCTTTTTGTGGAGATTAGTCGGAAGATTGCTGAGAAAAAGGCTAGGGGTGAGGAGGTAGTCAGCTTTGCTATTGGTGACCCTGATATTCCCACGCCACCTCATGTAATCAAAAGGCTATGTGAGGCAGCACAAGACCCGGCTAATCATCGCTATCCAGAGAGTGAGGGGTTGCCTGAACTCCGTCGGGCAATAGCTGGGTGGTATGAACATCGCTTTGGAGTTTCTCTTGACGCCGATAAAGAAGTATTACCCCTTATTGGCTCAAAAGAGGGCATCGCCCACATTGCTCTGTGCCTCATTGACCCCGGGGATATTGCCCTGGTGCCTGACCCGGCATATCCTGTTTATACTATAAGTACAGAACTAGCTGGCGGTAAGCCTTACTTTATGCCCCTTACTGAGGAGAATAATTTCCTGCCTGATTTGGATACCATACCTCCTGATGTACTAAACAGGGCTAAGGTATTATGGATAAACTACCCCAGTAATCCCACTGGCGCGGTGGCTGATATTGATTTTTTCAACCGGGTGGTCAAATTCGCTCGGCAGCATAACCTGGCGGTTTGTCATGACGGACCATATTCGGAGGTTGCTTTTGATGGTTACCAGCCAGCCAGCTTCATGCAGGCAGAGGGAGCTAAGGAAGTAGGAGTAGAGTTCCACTCACTATCCAAGAGCTATAATATGACCGGGTGGCGAATAGGAATGGTAGTAGGTAATGCGGAAATGATAGATGCCCTGAAAAGGGTCAAGTCCAATTTGGATTCAGGGATTCCTCAGGCTATCCAGTATGCTGCCATTGAGGCTTTAACCGGACCTCAGGATTGTATTCAGAAGCATAATGCTGTTTACCAGCGACGCCGTGATTTGGTCGTTGAGATGCTAAATAGAATCGGGCTTGAAGCCAAACCACCAAAGGCAAGTCTGTATATCTGGGCAAAGGTTCCTAAAGGCTATACTTCGGTGGAACTGGCTAATACTTTATTGGAAGAGGTTGGGGTAGTAGTTACCCCTGGTGTCGGTTATGGTAAGAATGGCGAAGGTTATGTACGGTTGTCGCTAACTATCCCGGATGCCGGGCTAGTGAAAGGTTTGTCACGATTGGCCGGGTGGCGTAGTAGTAAAGGAGAACCTAGAGCCAAGAAGTGATTTGACATAAAGTATGCATTAGGAGAGTATTATTACTAAAGGCACAACTCTTATCAAGACATCCACAGAGCGGGCATTTTTGGTGGCTGTGGCGACAAAGGAGACCAGGGATAGCTGGCCGGTAGAGGTCTCAATAGATGAGTTGGCTCAATTGGCTGATACGGCTGGGGCTGAGGTAGTGGGGAAACTCATCCAGCGGTTACCTATGCCGTTAGCCACTCATTATTTGGGTAAAGGCAAACTAGCCGAACTGCTAGCGCTAAAGGACAGCGTTAATTATGATGTGGTGTTTTTTGATGATGAGCTTTCGCCATTACAGCAACGAAACCTAGAAGAATTTCTTCAGGTAAAGATAATTGACCGCGCCGCCTTAATTCTGGATATTTTCGCCAAGCGGGCAAGAACACACGAGGGTCAATTGCAGGTAGAGCTGGCTCAGCATCAATACCTTTTCCCTCGTCTTGCCGGGCAGTGGAGTCATTTAGAAAGGCTTGGCGGTGGTATTGGTACCAGGGGCCCTGGTGAATCACAACTTGAGACTGATAGACGTCTTATTCGCCAGAAGATACATCGTTTAAAGATGCAGATTGAAGGGATAAGGAAGCACCGTATGCTGTATCGGCAGAAGCGTAAGAGGACTGGCATTCCTATAGTAGCCTTAATCGGTTACACCAATGGTGGTAAAAGCACCTTACTAAATACTCTCAGCCACGCTGATGTCTTTGTAGAAGACAAGCTCTTTGCTACATTAGACCCAACCACCAGACGCTTAACTCTATCTGATACAAGGGGAGTATTGCTAACCGACACCGTTGGCTTTATCAGGAAGCTGCCACCCACTATTGTAACTGCATTTAGAGCAACCCTTGAGGAGTTGGCTGAAGCCAATTTGCTACTTCATGTAGTGGATTTTGCGGCTCATAATGCTCCAGAGCAGTGTCAGACTGTAGAGAATATCTTGGCTGACCTTAACCTAATGGATAAGCCCAGAATTACAGTGCTAAATAAAATTGACCTGCTGCTTGGTAGTGACCGGACCTGGGACGAGGTATCAGCCATAAACTATCTTTCTCACCGCGGTGAGGCAAGAGATAAAAATACAGTACTCATTTCAGCGACAAAAAAATGGGGACTAACTAAACTATTGGAACTAATCAGCCAGACTCTCACTCAAACCGCTCCATTAGTGGGCAGTTTCAGACCCCCTCAAAAATGACGCTCTGTAATCAAAATCTAGACCCCCAAACTCAGAGGCCCAATTATATTATTATCCTCTCATGGGCTACTACCTGAAGACTCTAGCGAGAAACTGATTGAAACTTGTAAGGTCAAACTAGGCCAACTTCTATTCTACCCACTCTCCCCGGGTGAAATATATAGGGAGCCACCGGTGAGCCTATGAAGGGTATCTTTAAGCCAGCTATAGATTCAGTAATGCCCTAAGGATATGCCTTCGGAGAGACTACCCTCGACCTTTCGTGAGCCAGTCTCCTGGGTCATAAAGCGGCATTACTGACAGGGTTGCCTTGCATCGCCTTCCTCCGACCTCTATTGCAAAGTCAACACCTGGTATGGCAAATTGAGGTAGTACATAACCCATGGCTGTGCCTGCTTTAGAGGTCGGAGAGTAGGACCCACTGGTTACCTCTCCTATCCTACTCCCACCGCTGAATATGGCATCGCCCTTACTCGCCACCTCTCCCCCCTTCAGCTTGAACCATACTAGCCTACGTTTAACGCCCTGTCTCATAATATCCAGCAGCCCTTGTTTTCCGTTGAAATCTTCTTTGTCGAACTTGACGGTCCAGCCTATGCCTGCCTCAAGGGGGTTGGTGTTCTTGTCGTGGTCGTTTCCCACTAACAAGTATCCCGCTTCCTGGCGTAAGCTTTCGAGAGCAGCTTGGCCACAGGGCACGATGTTAAACTCATTCCCAGCCTGCATGACAGCAGTCCATATATGTCGGGCGTATTGGGGGTTAAAGTGGAGTTCGTAGCCAGACTCACCAACGTAGCCCATCCGATCGACCAAACAATCAATACCATCGACCTTTGCTTCTTTGAAGTGATAATAGCGTATCGTATCAAGGTCAACACTACTGAGCTTACTCAGAACCGCCTTGGATTTTGGCCCTTGCAATGCGAGAGTAGTTATCTCGGACGTTATATTCTTCACCTCGACATCAAAACCGTTAGCGTTCCGTACAATCCATTCATAGTCAGCCTCGTCTCCGCTGACAAACATGAACTTAGTCTCACTAAGCCGCCAGACCGTACCATCATCAACCATGTTACCCTTAGAGTCACACATCGCCGTGTACTTAATCATTCCAATAGCTCCACTTTGGTAATCGTTTACGAATAGCTTCTGTACGAACTTAAGGGCATCAGGTCCCTCTATCCTGAACTCACCCATATAGTCCAAATCACAGAGGCTTGCCCGTTGTCTAGTCCCTACATGCTCTTCCACAGCGCCAGGCGCATACTCCCAAGGTAGGTAAAAACCAAACATCTCACGCATTTGTGCCCCATACTCAATGTTAATCTTATGGAATGGTGTCTCCTTCATTTTTGCGTACTCCAGATTATATATTTTGCGCAGGCTGTCTAAAAACCTTTTAAGTGATTTGTTATTATAGTAACCTTTACTTTGTTTTGTCAAACAGATGACTAACATTTTAATTCTCTTTACGAAGTCTTCGAAGCGTCATTAACCTTAAGAAAAATTATTTACAAAAATGAGGCTCTCAAATCAAAATCTAGCCCCCTAAAAATTCTTCTGAATGGTTCACTACCTCTTAAAGCCGTAAGAGGTAGTTAGCCCCATATTTTTGCCCCTCGTTTTAAGCTCTTTGGCAACCCACCCCCTTTATCCCCCTCCCTTACAAGGGAGGGGGATGATATTAAAAAGAGGGGCTTCGCCCCTCTTAAACACCCCCTTGCCCCGGTTGGGTTTTGCTGAGGGATACTCAGACAAAGGGATAGGTTATAACTTAACATAATATTCTAAGATAAAATTGTGGTATAATAGTGGTATGGGTATTTCTGATTGGATAAACCTCATTGCAGCAATACTTGTGGGAGGTGGCACACTTGCCCTTGCCGTTATGGCATACAAAGCAATTCGCCAAACTCGTGGTATTCAAAGGAGTGAGAAAAAGGAAAGACTATTGAATGAAATTGTTGAGTGGGCGATAGATGTAACAAAATGGCGTCCTAAAGAAATTTATAAAGATATGATAGATTTATCAGACGAATTGAGGCTACGGAAATTAATATATTCCCATATAGTAGGAATTATGGAGAGTTTTATTGAGATGAGGGGGCGAAATCAGTATTTAAGCAATATTTCCGCGATGTTCAGTAAGGATCTGGAAGAAGCCGTTGGTAATCTCATTGACACTCTAGAAACAAAAATAGAACTTCTTTCAGAATGGAAAAGCACAATAGCCAATGCTATATCTAAAGGTGTAAAAGAAGATGATGAGCATTATTTCCAAAAAGCAGAGGAACAAGAATATCAAATAGAAAGATTGGCTCTGAAAGTAATAGAAGAAGCTACCAAAATTAAGACCCAAAATATAAGAAAGAAGGAAGAAACCATGTCTAAAGAGGGTGAAGTCACCGGAAGCAATGAACCTACCATTAAGGATATAGAGGCACACCTTATAAGACAAGACAAGGAAATGCAAAAAAGTAATTGGCTTACTTTCGCTGCCTTTGGCGCCGCCATAGCACTGCTAGGACTTTCCCTCGCTATTGTAGAAGATCGCTTTTATTATTGGGTGGTTGCAATAGGGGTTGTAGTTATGATTATGTCCCGGATAAATGCTAAAAGAATTGATACCAAGAAATAATATTTGTTTATCTTTTTATGTAAACCCACATAATATAGCTTATTTTTGGGACGCACTATATATGTTATGTAAGATTAGCTAGGCTTTTATTCCTACTTCGGCTTGGTTCTCCCCTATTACAATTACTTTCTAAATCAAGTTTTACTTATTCCAGTATTGTTTTACAAGATAAGTTGTTGCCTGACCAGGTGTATGCTATACTGTTAAGCGGCAAAGAATAATTATCTAAAAGAAAGGGGGTTAAGCTTGCCGGATACAGCTACGATTAAACAGCTCCTGGAAGCCGGGGCGCACTTCGGACACCAGACTGGACGCTGGCACCCGCGTATGAAGAGCTATATCTTCACCAAGCGTAACGGTATACATATCGTTGACTTGGAGCAGACGGCTGCCCTGCTGGACAAAGCTTGCGAATTTGTTCGACAGCTGGTATCTGAAGGTGGCATTATTCTTTTTGTCGGTACCAAAAAGCAGGCCCAGGAATCAGTGGAAGAAGAGGCGCGGCGCTGCGGTATGTATTATGTCAACCAACGATGGCTCGGTGGGGTGTTAACTAATTTCTCTACTATTCAGGCGCGTATTGACCATCTAGTCCGCCTTGAAGACCAGAAAGCCAGGGGGGAATTTAACCGCTTCCCTAAAAAAGAGGCCTTAAAACTTGATAAGGAAATTTTACGACTTAATCAGCAGATGGGCGGCTTCAAGGAGATGGTCAACCTACCAGATGCCCTTTTCATTGTTGACCCTACCAAGGAACAGATTGCTCTAGCCGAAGCCAAACGTATTGGCATACCGGTTGTCGCCATAGTGGATACTAATTGCAACCCTGATGACATTGACTACCCTATTCCCGCCAACGACGATGCTATCCGGGCAATCAGACTGATATGTGCTAAAATTGCTGGCGCAGTCATTGAAGGTAAAACCGGCGAGGAAGTAATTTCAGCAGAGGGGGCAGGCTTAGCAGAGCCGGAGGTTACCAAAATTACTGAACCTCTTGTTTTTACACCTGAAGACGAATAAACGATGGGGGGCAAGATTGAAGATTACAACCGATAGGGTGAGAGAGTTGAGAGAACAGTCTGGAGCGGGCATTATGGACTGCCGGAAAGCCCTGCTTGAAGCCAAAGGTGATGCGGAGGGGGCACTCCAGATTCTCAAACAACAAAGCCTGCTCCGGGCAAAGAAGAAAGCGGGACGCACTGCCAACCAGGGAGTAATTGAAGCCTATATTCATGCCGGGGGTCGTATTGGCGCTATGGTTGAAGTAAACTGCGAAACTGACTTTGTCGCCCGCACTGACGAGTTCAAGGAGCTGGCGCACCACCTAGCAATGCAGGTAGTTGCTATGAACCCTCAGTGCGTCGCAAAAGAAGAACTCCCTGGAGACAATGATAAAGACCCTCAGGTAGCTTGCCTGCTGCTTCAACCTGATATTAGGAACCCTGATAGGAGCATTCAAGATACTATTGCCGAAACTATAGCCAGGGTAGGCGAGAATATTAAAGTAAGCCGATTCGCTAGATTTGAACTGGGTAGTTAAGAAAATGACCACTACTAAATATAAGCGTGTTCTCATTAAGCTTAGTGGTGAGGCGTTCAGTGGGGAAGCTGACTACGGCATTGATACCGCTATCCTCACCAAGGTAGCCAAGCAGATAAAGAAGACAATGGAAATGGGGGTTGGGGTAGCTATCGTGGTTGGCGGCGGTAATATCTGGCGCGGGACAAGGGCTGAGGTAGATGGCATGGACAGGGTCACCGCCGATTATGCTGGGATGATAGCCACAGTGATAAACGCTCTTGCCCTTCAGGATGCACTGGAAAGGGAAGGCGTAATCACTAGAACCCAGACAGCTATCGGTATTCAACAAGTAGCTGAGCCCTACATCAGACGCCGGGCAATACGGCATCTGGAAAAAGGGAGGGCGGTTATCTTCGCTGGAGGCACCGGCAATCCGTATATGACTACTGATACAGCTGCCGCTCTACGGGCAATAGAGATTGAGGCAGACGTCCTGCTGATGACGAAAAATAATGTTGATGGTATTTATAGCGCCGACCCCCGCAAGGAACCTAATGCCAAGAAGTTCGACAAACTTACTTACCTTGAAGCATTGAATATGCGTCTGCAGGTAATGGATGCTACTGCTCTCTCCCTATGTCTGGAAAATAAGCTACCGATAATTGTTTTTGACCTTCAGGCTCCCCGTAGCATAGAAAAAGCTGTACTTGGTGAACCACTTGGCACTTTAGTATCCAGTGAGGAGTAAGATGGTTAGCCGCATTTTATGGGATACTGAGGGAAAAATGCAGAAATCTATCGAACTCCTAAAGCAGGAATTAGCTACTATCCGCACTGGGCGAGCTACACCCGCCCTGATCGAACATCTCAAGGTTGAATATGCTGGCATTCCCACCCCTCTCAATCAACTTGCCGGTATTTCTGCACCTGGAGCCAAGCTCCTCGTCATCCAACCCTGGGACCGAGGCAGTATCCATAGTATAGAGAAAGCTATCCTAAAGTCTGACCTGGGATTAACTCCAGTTAATGATGGTAATGTAATTCGGTTAAACATCCCACCCCTCACTGAAGAGCGACGGCAGGAGCTAGTTAAAGCAGTGCGACGAAGGGTTGAAGAAAAAAAGATAGTAGTACGCAACCTGAGGCGTGAGGCTATGGATGAACTGAAAGGGTTAGAGAAAAATAAGGATATATCACAGGATGAGCATAAGCGTGCGCTAACCCAGCTACAGAGGCTCACTGACAGCTTTATCGCCAATACCGAGCAAATTGGACGAGATAAAGAAGTAGACCTTATGGAGGTCTAGTATAGCTATCTCAGCAACTATGGAGAGGATTACTGTTCTCCCTAGCCATGTAGCCATTATTATGGATGGTAATGGTAGGTGGGCAAAGCAACGTCGGCTACCCAGACTCAAAGGTCATGCGGCCGGGGTAGAAAACATAATCTCCGTGATTGAATGTCTGGGCGAGTACCGGGTAAAATATGTAACCCTTTATGGTTTTTCTACCGAAAACTGGAGCCGTCCGGAAGATGAGGTTAGAGGTTTATTCCAACTCCTGGAAGAGACCATAAATAGAAAGGTTCTAGAGCTTAGTAAACAGGGTGTTACACTTCGTCATCTTGGTCATCTTGAAGGACTCCCCCAAGGTCTACAGCTAGCAATAAATAGAGCGGTAGAGTTAACCAAAAATAATACTAGAATAACTCTTAGCTTCGCTTTCAACTATGGGGGGCGCAGTGAGATTTTAGATGCCATCCGCCATCTTATAACTGCAGGCATCTCACCCCAGGACATAGACGAAAATTTATTTAATAGTTACCTCTATACGGCTGGCTTACCTGATGTTGACCTGGTTATTCGCACTGGTGGTGAACTCCGCATTAGCAACTTTTTGGTGTGGCAAGCCGCTTATAGCGAATACTACTTCACCCCCGTTTTATGGCCTGACTTTGATAAAAAAGAGGTTGAGAAGGCACTACTCTCCTATAGCCAGAGACACAGACGCTTTGGCGGATTGTAATTAGAAAAAGTGAACAGAGGGTGAGCTGGTGTGAGCAGTGTTACTCTCGGCAATAAGCATGCTCAAGAAAAGGGTCATCACGGCACTGTGGAGTATTCCCCTCCTAATTGCTGCTATCTGGTTTGACCAACCTTTACCTTGGTTCACCGTACTAGTGGCTATCTGGGGGCTGCTGGCGGTCCTTGAATTCTACAAGCTGGCCGATACGGCTAAAGTGCCACCACTCACCTACTTCGGACTAGTTTGGACACTGCTATTTATCCTGAGCCCTCATTTTGGCTATAATTTTCTTACGCCACTTCTACTAACCTCAGCCGTAATACTATCTTTAATCTGGCTTCTGCTGCACCCGCAAAGGGCAGGGGCTTTCATTGGCTGGGCATGGACAATAGCTGGCATTCTCTATATAGGCTGGCTTTTAAGCTACTTTGTTGCCCTTAGAGGTCTTGATGGCGGCAGAGATTTGGTGTTTTTAGCTCTATTTATCGTCATTGGCTCTGACACTGCTGCCTTCTTTGTTGGTAGAGCGCTGGGCAAGCACCACCTTGCCCCACACATCAGTCCAAGTAAAACCTGGGAAGGCGCTATAGCTGGCGTCTTAGGTGCTATCATCGTTAGCCTGGGCTTGGTTAGTCTTCTCAGTCTGCCTTTGGGTTATGGCGGGGCAATACTGCTGGGCTTACTGGTTAGTGTTTTTGGTCAGCTTGGCGACCTGGTTGAGTCTCTGCTCAAACGTAACATGGGGGTGAAAGACTCAGGCAAGTTAATACCAGGGCACGGTGGTTTCCTTGACCGAATAGACAGCATTATCTTTGCTGGCATAGTGGTATACTATTATGTGATATGGGTAATACTCTAAAGCAGTTAGCCATCCTGGGTTCAACCGGCTCTGTAGGTCAGCAAACACTCCAGGTAGTCCGTGCCCTACCTCAATGCTGGTTCCACATATCTAACAATAGCACATCTCTCAGCGAGCCTTACACACTTTTAAGGACAGGCCTAATAGAGGGCAGGATTTCAGTGTCCATCGGATATGCCCCCACTCCGCAACCCGATAGCTCAGCCCCTTTTGCTGCTTCCCTTTGGAGGTATTCCTGACGCGGTACGGCTACCTTTACCACAAGCGGCGTATCTATCTCCACTGCCTCTTCACTGGGCACTGCCATCCTCCCGCCTTCAGTAGTGAGCACTACCACGCCGGAATTTGCTAACAGCCGCTGATTCTCTTTTCGGTCCTCTAACTTCTCCCAGCAGATGAGCGCACAGTTAACACAAGTATTAACATAGATTTCGCTGGGATCAAAGCACTTGTCACGATGCGTGAGCCAAGCACGAGCCCCACGCTTGTAGGCGTCCTCTCCTCTGACACGGCGGCTGAGGGCAATAACCTCCTCCTCATCCTTGGGCAGAGGGTAGTCTAGCCGATAAGGGCTCCAGGTCGACCATTTCTTATTTGGTCCCAGACCATGATACCCAGTGCAGCTAATCAGACAGTAGGCATTGTTCCTCTTTTTGGTATAAGTATACTCCCTGCCGCCTATGGTCACCGAGACGGATTGCTTTTTAACTATGAACGCCGAGGGACAGACTATAATGCACAAGTCGCACCTGTCGCAAGGATTCGTCTCTAGAAGGGGGTCAGGCTCCAGTACTGCTGAAGTGAGCACCGAGGCTAAGAAGACCGCCGCACCGAACTGGGGGGTCATGAGATTGCCACTCCAGCCCAGCTGTCCCAATCCAGCGGCCACTGCTCCATACCGATGAGAGAAATCAGGCACCATCTTCACCCTATTGATGCCATCAGTACCACCTGGTTCGGGGCGATAAACGTTATTAGCCTCAACTCCCTTGGCTTCAAAGCCCTTCTCCTTGAGGAAGTCAGTCAGGCGGTCAGTGATAGTGTAGAGTTTTTGGTAGGTGCGCTTCTGGTCAGCACCGTGGCCTAGCCAATCCTTCTTACTCAAGTAGTCCCGTATGACTCTTCGATCCATGGGTATTGCTATCGAAATAATAGAACGGGTAGAAGGCAGCACGTAATCTGGGTCCGCAGAAGGTGGAGCCCCAACGAGTCTATCGCGGGAAGCAATACCGACCAGGACAGCACCATTCTCACGAGCAATAGCTTTGAGTTCCATCTCCAGGGTCATCATATCCTCCCAGGTTCAGCGTTAAGGTACATAAATTATATAGGAATTTCTTACTAATTTCAAATTCAAGTTTTTATGCTCTCACTCTTTTCTATCTAGCAGTCTCTCAAGGTGAGGCTTTCCTTTGAACACTTCGTTCAATGGTCTAAGCTCTGGATTTGTTGTATGATAGTATGTGATATGAGCGATGCTATCAAGCAGTTAGCCATCCTGGGTTCAACTGGTTCCATCGGTCAGCAAACACTTGAGGTAGTGCGTGCCCTACCCCACCGGTTTCACATAGTTGGGCTAGCCACTGGCACCAACATTACCTTGCTGGCCAAACAAGCTAGTGAGTTCAAACCAAGATTTGTCTATTATTCCTCGGCTAGTAGTCAGGATAGCGAAGTGCCGTCTCCCCTGGCTGATCTTGAATACGAACTCTTATCACTGGAAGATATTGCCTGCCATCCCCAGGTAGATACTGTTGTTATTGCCACTTCAGGGAAAGCCGGGCTAAGTCCGACATTAGCTGCGGTGAAGGCAGGTAAAACTGTTGCCCTGGCCAATAAAGAATCATTGGTTATGGCTGGTGAGATTATTACCAATGAGGCAAAACGAAATAAAGCCCAGATTCTGCCTATTGATAGTGAGCATAGTGCTATATGGCAATGCCTGCAGGGTGAAACGCAAAAAGCAGCCCGGATAATCTTGACCGCCTCGGGGGGTCCCTTCCATGGCTATTCATCAGACCAGCTGGAAAGGGTTATGGCTAAACAAGCGCTAAAACACCCCTCATGGCAGATGGGGAGGAAGGTCACTATTGACTCAGCTACTCTGATGAATAAGGGGCTTGAAGTAATTGAGGCTCACTGGCTGTTCAATATGCCCTTTGACAACATCAAGGTTCTAATTCATCCGCAGAGCATTGTCCACTCAATGGTAGAATTCATAGATGGCTCAATTAAAGCCCAGTTGAGTTATCCTGACATGCGCTTACCCATTCAATATGCCCTGTCTTACCCGGAACGCCTACCCAACCCCCAACTTCCTCGGCTAAACTGGAGCAATATTAGTAATCTGACCTTTGAGCAACCTGACTTTGATGCCTTCCCCTGCCTTAAGTTAGCTATTGAGGCGGGCAAGAAGGGGGGAGCCTACCCGGCGGTGCTTTGTGCTGCCGACGAGGTAGCCGTTGACCTTTTCCTGTCGCAACGCATCAAATTCACTGATATCGCCAATTTAATCCAGCAGGTTTTGGAACAGTATCAAAGTCCAGCCCGCCCTACCCTGGAGGAAATCATGGCGGCTGATACCTGGGCGAGGCAAAAAGTCTTAGAAATCGTTGGAGGTAATCCGTGCTAATTACCATAGTAGCCTTTCTCGTTGTTCTGGCAGTGCTTATCCTTGCCCATGAACTGGGACATTTTACTACTGCCAAAGCCTTTGGGGTAAGGGTGGATGAGTTTGGTCTTGGCTTTCCCCCCAGGTTGTTATCCATCAAGCTAGGTGAAACACGATATTCCCTAAATGCGGTACTCCTGGGTGGCTTTACCAAAATGGCGGGTGAAGAGGACCCCAAGGAACCAAGAAGTTTAGCCAGCAAGAGTGCTGGCGTTAGAATACTGATTCTTAGTGCTGGCTCACTAATGAATGCCCTGCTGCCTCTCCTTCTGTTCTCGATTGCTTTCATGGTTCCTCATAGTTTGGTAATTGGACAAGTTTTAGTGGAGGAAGTAGTTCCTAATGCACCAGCCGCTAGAGCCGGTATAGAACCGGGCGATACAATCATCAGTATAAATGGAAGAACGTTAAATAACACGATAGACCTTCGACGTTATATTCAGCTTAATTTGGGTAAAGAAATTGCCATACTGGTCAAACATAGTGACTCAATGACAGAAGAGGTTCAAGTAATACCCAGGTGGAGGCCTCCGGAGGGTGAGGGGGCAACCGGTATTTTAGTTAGTACGTCAAATCCAACCATTGTTACTCAAAGTGAACCCTTCTGGGAAGCCATACCTCTAGGGGTAAAGGAATTGATAGAAACCTTCATCTTATTTAAGAACGCAATACTTAGTCTGCTTATTGGTACGGAATCTCTCCAACTGGCAGGACCAGTAGGTATCGCTCAAATCACCGGAGAGGTGGCTAAGGCTGGGATTAGCCCATTACTGGAATTTGCTGCCTTTCTTAGCATAAATCTAGCTATAATCAATATGTTCCCCATCCCTGCCTTGGATGGAGGCAGAATTATGTTTGTCCTCCTGGAGTGGGTACGCCGGGGCAAGCGTATTTCACCAAAGACGGAAGGATTGGTTCATGCTATCGGTTTTGTCTTGCTCATGGCAGCGATTTTGCTAATCACCTACCAGGATATTATACGCATTATAAGTGGAGAAAGCCTGATACCATAAAATCAGGTAATTTATTAGGGATGTTTGAAGGGGCTTTGCCTTTTCAAAAACCACCCTCCCCCTCTCCTTTGAAGGAGAGGGGGACTAAGTCGAAGACTCTTCGAGGGGTGAGGTAGATAACCTTAAATTGACTTCATTTAATAATAAGGCAGACTCACCCTTCACTTCATTGAGTTTACCGATTTAGCTTTCGGGAGAAGACAAGAGCGCCAACCCTTAAGCCCCGAAGATGAGACTCCACATAATTACCGCCAGTAGAACCCCGACGAGGCTCACCACCACCCCCGCCAGGCCCATGTAAACCAAGATGCCAACCAGACTATCAATCTTTTTCATATTTTCACCTCTTTAAAACCTCATACTCATCGGTATCGTTAGCACCCACATATAAAGAGAGGTCAAGGCAATGAGGAGCACTGCCATTGGAATCATGGTCCTCAAGGCCTGTGCTCGTTCCTTGAACATGTTAAAGGATAATTTATACAGAGCGTAACCAGAGGCCAAGAATCCAAAGCCAATGGTGAGGAACTGGAAGATGGCTATTATATTGGAGGGAAGTATGGTAACGGAGGCACCAGCGGTCCCAAAGAGATTCCAGCCGAACCCGAAGGGGTCAGAGAGCGTAGGAATAATTACCGCCCCCTCCTCTAACAGGTGGAAATAGTTATGGCCCAGGTGCAGGCTGATGGCCAAGGGGATAAAGACCAGGGCAAACCAGATAAAGATGTGTTTGGTGCTATATTGACTAGCGCCGGCTATCTTCCTGGCAAGCCAGGAAAATCCCCAGAAGACGACCACGAATATTGCACCCATCATTAAAAAGGCAGCCGTCCGCAAAACCACCTGGGAGATACCCAATCCATCAGCCACGC
>SDBT01000039.1_pt1 | contig 147519 bp, 128 predicted proteins | sample 2277101 | NCBI WGS metagenome assembly SDBT01 (sample SAMN10404973, study PRJNA504765) | marine sediment metagenome | isolation source: marine sediment core GS10_PC15, 103 cmbsf | place: Arctic Ocean: Southern Knipovich Ridge | collected 2010
ATCCGCACCGACAGCGTTGCGCCGCCTCGCCATAGCCACTGCTATGCCTCGTTGCCGCGCCTTGCCGGAGCGGCGCAGTGGAGTCCTCGATTATGCAACGGACTTCTGACTCAGGACACTAGCACAGTGGCTACGTCTCCGGTCCTTCCGCTCGACCGCCTTGCCGGCCAGCGCCAGCATAACCCTCGCTATCGTCGATTTCTTCGACTGGTTCCTGGCCTGGAAATAGCCCCCGGACGAAATCAATGACATCACTCAATACAGCATACTTAGGATAATAACAGGTGAATTGCCTTCATGCGACTAGTTTACAGCCATGACTCCATAATAATGATCTGTACGTGTCAAACAGGCGGCTCCGAAGATCCATCGTGTCGGGATGGTTGAGACGGCTGTTGAGTGCTGTATAATCCCATTTTTCAGGCGGGACAGGAAATGAGGCTGACATGAAACGGATAACCTTGCTTACGCTGCTGATCACGATCAGTCTGCTGGCCTCCGGCAGCAGCTACCCGGTTGCTGATTACACTCTGCGGCCCGCAGACCTGGAGTTTGCCATATCCTTTCCCGAAGCGGCCGATTCGGGGCCCATCACCGGGCGGGTGTACGTCATGCTCACCAGATCGGACAGGACGGAACCGAGGTTCCAGGTTGGAACCGGAGGCGTCCCGTTTTTCGGCCTGGATGTCGAACAGCTGATGCCTGGTGAGAAGGCCGTCATCGGAGAGGATGTCTTCGGATACCCGGTTGAAAGCCTGAGAGATATCCCGGCCGGTGACTACTATGTCCAGGCGTTCGTCAACGTGTATACCGAATTCAAGCGCTCTGACGGGCACACCCTCTGGATGCACAAGGATCAGTGGGAAGGGCAGAGGTGGAACCGATCACCCGGGAACCTCCATAGCGACGTCCGGAAGGTTCATATCGATCCATCCCGGGGAGAAACCATCGAGCTGGTCTGCGGGAACGAAATCCCTCCAGTCACGATCCCTGCCGATTCCGAGTGGGTGAAGCGCATCAGGTTCCAGAGTCACATTCTCACGGAATTCTGGGGAGAGCCCATGTACCTGGGAGCAACGATCCTGCTGCCCCGGGATTACGCGCAGGAGACCGACCGGCACTATCCCGTCAACTACATCCAGGGTCATTTCTCTCTGCGCGCTCCCTATGGATTCAGGGAGCCCGGACCCACTGCCGGTGAACGGGGTGGAAGGGGAGGAAACGAATTCTACAACTTCTGGACATCGGATGAGAGTCACCGGATGATCGCCGTCACCTTCCAGCACCCCTGTCCCTGGTACGATGATTCCTACGCGGTGAACTCCCCGAATGTCGGTCCGTACGGGGATGCAATCATGCAGGAACTCATAACCTATATCGAAGAGCATTTCCGGATCATCCGCGAACCGTATGCCCGGGTGCTCTCGGGCGGTTCCACCGGTGGATGGATATCTCTGGCCATGCAGATTTTCTATCCAGACTTCTTCGGCGGGGTGTTTTCACTCTGCCCCGATCCGGTGGATTTTCACTACTTCCAGTGTGTCGACATCTACGGGGATGAGAACGCCTATTACAAGGAACGCGGTTGGTTGAGAATCCCGACCGCCAGCGATCGTCGGACCGATGGCATCGTGACGCTGACCTACCAGCAGCGGAATCACTATGAGCTGGTCCTGGGAACGAAGGGGAGGTCGGGTGATCAGGTCGACATCTTCGAGGCCGCGTATGGCCCGATCGGTCCTGATGGATACGTGAAGCCGCTGTTCGACAAGGTCACCGGTGAGATCGACCCTGAGGTGGCGCAATACTGGAAAGAACATTTCGACCTCAACCATATACTACAATCGAGGTGGTCGGAACTCGGCCCGAAACTGGCGGGCAAGATCCATATCTATACCGGTGACATGGATACCCACTATCTCAACAACGCCGTGGTGTTAATGGAAGAATTCCTGGAGGGCACCACTGAGCCATATTATGACGGTGTCGTCGAGTACGGGGATGGCCAGCCGCATTGCTGGGGACCGAGGGGAGCCGATCTTCTGAGGCTGATGGCCAGACACATCGAGGAGTCCATGAGACGCTGACGCGAAGTTCTCGATATCCATCTACCAGTGATCTCTCAGCCAGGGGATGGCGCCTTTGAGCGGTGTGATATAGGCACGTGTGTCGTAATGCGAGATGCCCTGGATCAGCTTGAGGGTGACGTCAATTCCGCGCGCCTTGAGGGTATTGACCCGGTCTACGATCTCGGAAGAAGGAAGCACATCGTCGGCCGCGCTGTGGATGATGTAGAGAGGAATATTATCGATGTTCGCGAGGAACTCTTCCGAGACCCTGCTCGCGATCGGTATCGCGACGCTGAAGAGATCCGGGTGCATGCCTGCGAAATACCAGGTGCCGATCCCCCCGAAACTGAATCCTGTTACAAGTATCCGGTCACTATCGATGGCGAACTGTGACCGGACGCTGTCGATGAGCGCCAGAACGGCTCCTTCCATGATTTCATCCCACCAGTCGAGATCAACCGGGCAGGTTGGGGAGAGGATAATGGCGTCCAGTTTATGGAGGGCAGGGAGGATGAGCAGGTTTGTGAAGGTGGCTCCATAGTACGCTGTTGGAGACCCGCCGAAATGGAGGGAGAGGATGAGGGGCACTGGTGCCCCCTCTACATACGAGTCGGGGATCCCGATCGTCCAGTCGAGGGATCGCCCGTTGACGGTACCGTGCCGGTATACGTGCCGGTACATGGGGTCGTCCTCACTTTTCAGCACAGAACTGCATCCGATCAGAAGCGTGGCTGTCAGAAGGATGAGGACTGGGGCTATATACCACCTGGATCCTTGAGAGCTGGATGTCATCTGCAGGGTGTCCTTCAGCAGGAGGTGTGGATTCAATCTCACGGAACCTCACGGAACCGGCCCGTTACCTGATTGACGGATTCCGGTTCCTCCGCGCCTACATCGGACACCAGGTCTTTCGGTGATCGCGGTCCTTCACATGATCCCCGGCGGCAGTTTGAAGCTCACTGAGAGACCGCCTCCGCTGGTGAAGAAGGTGGTGTCGAGACCTTCAGTGGCCAGCAGTACCTGCACGAAGGCGTCAGTACCGCTCTGGCTTCCTCTGCCGCGTCCTCCGTATCGACCGCCGCTCCGGCGCACGTTATGGGCAGTGAAGCAGCCGCCGACCTCCAGTTTTGGGAGCATCCATTCGAAGTACCGGGTGTACCAGTCCTTGTCGGCGTCACTGAAGACGAAATCGAACGGACCCTCGAGCCGGGGCACCAGTTCGTGGGCGTCGGCCAGGCGGGCATCGATGTATTCACTCAGGCCCGCTTCCTCGAAGTTGGCAACCGCTTGCCGGTGGCGCCGCTCATCGATATCGATCGTGATGAGTTTGCCGCCTGTCTTGCTGAGGGCCCAGGCGATCCAGATTCCGGAGTGCCCGGTTGAGGTGCCGATCTCCACCGCGCGGGTGTACCCGTGCTCAACGATGATATCGTAGAGCTTCTGCCCGTCGACCGCGGGTACGTTCATGTCACGCCACCCACGCCGGCGGCTGTTGAGGAATTCCCGGACCTGACGATCGAGAGCTGCCTCCTGCTCCTGGGCGATGAGTGGTGTCGGTCCGATGGTGCGGGCCAGGGCAAAGATCATCAGAAGAGTGACGGTCGTATCCAGCATCAGCCTCTTCATGGTCCGGCTCCTTCTATTTATACCGGCGGTTCCTCCGGCATGACTGTTTCGTGTTCATCGTCGTCTGCCATCTCTGACTGTTTTCCCCGCCGGGCCCTGGTAAACGCGTAATAGACCGGGATACCGGTCAGGACAGTGCCCAGCGCGATCGAGGATTCGATCGGGCGTTCGAGCCAGGCCAGGACGAGGATGGCGGATGATATGATCAGATACACGATCGGTATGAATGGGAAGAGCGGTGTTGGAGCCCGGCTCAGACCGGTCCGGCGCAGTTTGAACAATCCGAAGATCGCAAAGAGTGGAAAGATCCCCAGAGCGAATCCCATGTAGGTGAGTATCTGGTCGAATGTACCGGAGAGCACCATGAGCAGGGCAATACAGCACTGCAGGATGATCGATCCCGACGGGGCCTTGAAGACCGGATGGACCCGGCCCGCCATGCGGAAGAAGTGGCCTTTGTTGGCCATCGCGTAGTAGATCCGCGGGCCGAGGATGATGAAGGCGCTGATGGATGAGAGCAGGGCGAAGGCAATAAGGAGTGAGACAACACGCTGCATCGATGCCCCGAACAGATTGCCCGCCGCCAGTCCGCCGATCGCGATCACACCGCTCATCTCGGCCGGGGTCGCGGCATAGATATAGAGCAGATTCAGCATCACATAGAGCAGCAGCACGATCCCCGTGCCGATGAGCAGGGATCGCGGCAGGTTCCGCTCGGGATCCCTGATCTCGGAACCGAGATAGGCCGAAGCGTTCCAGCCGCTGTAGGCGAACATGATCCACATCAGGGACAGCCCGGCGGTCTTGAATCCTGCGAAGTCGAAGGTGAAAGACTCTCCCATGGAGAAGTTCGCCAGATTCCCCCGGCCGATGGCGAACCCGAGGACCACCAGGACCACGATCAGCAGCACCTTCATGGCGACCAGGTAGTTCTGGACCAGCGCTCCGATCTTCAGCCCCCGCAGATGGAGCAGGGTGAAGCCGATGATGATGACGATCGCCACCAGTCGCTTGAGGAGATCAGGGTTGCCCCAGGTGGAGAGGATGGGAAAGGCCTCCCAGAGATACTCACTGCACCCCAGCGACGCGGCGGCGATGGGGGCCGAGAATCCCACGAAGAGAGAGACCCAACCGGCCAGGAATCCGTAGATGGGATGGTAGAGGTGGTTGAGGAAGATGTACTCACCACCCGCCTCGGGAAAGGTCGCTCCCAGTTCCCCGTAGCAGAGTGCTCCGCACAGAGCGATGACACCGCCGACCACCCAGAGAATGATCAGGAGCAGCGGATTGAACAGGTCTGCCATGAGGAGGCCGGAGGTGACGAAGATCCCGGTTCCCACCATGCTGGCGATGACCATGTTCGTGGTGGGAAAGAGGCTCAGCTCACGATGAAGGGTAGTACCGGATTCTTCACGCATGAAGTACCGGCTCCTCATGGTTCAGGTTCGTCCTGATATCAGGTGGAGCACAACGGGCGCCTGCCACTGTGACACCTTCACTTCATACATTGCTCCATTCATCCTGCCCGGGTCAACTTACACAATCCTTAACATTTGGACAGAGTACCAGACTTTTGCAATTCAGAATCCTGTGGTCCGGCTCAGACTGATAGTGGTCGGTATGCGTTGACAGGTTGCGTATTTTGATCGAATACGGATAGGGTTACTGCCCGAGAGAATCTTGTGATATCACTTCCCGGATCGGAGCAGCAATGGGCGAGCATTATGGATTCGACAACGATCGGTATGTGGAAGAACAGTCAGCAGAGATCCTGAAACGGGTAGAGAGGTACAACGACAGGCTCTATCTCGAATTCGGCGGTAAACTCCTCTTCGATTACCATGCAGTTCGCGTTCTCCCCGGATACGATCCCAATGCCAAGATACGGTTGTTGCAGAACCTGAAGGAGCAGGTGGACCTCATCCTCTGCATCTACGCGGGGGATATCGAGCGAAAGAAAATCCGTGCGGACTTCGGAATCACCTATGAAGCTGATACCCTCAAGATGATCGATCAGATCCGCAAATGGGGGATCGATGTGCTGGGGGTCGTGATCACGCGATTCGAAAACCAGCCCGCGGCCCGGATCTTCAAGAACAAGCTGGAGCGGCGTAGTATCAGAGTATTCACGCATGGTTTCACCAGGGGATATCCGACCGATGTCGACCTGATCGTGAGCGATGAGGGATACGGTGCCAACGAATACATCGAATCGGATAAACCGCTGGTGGTCATCACCGGGCCGGGACCCGGAAGTGGTAAACTCGCCACCTGTCTCTCACAGCTCTACCACGACCACCAGAGCGGCTCCCTGAAGTCGGGATACGCCAAGTTCGAGACGTTCCCGATCTGGAACCTTCCCCTCAAGCATCCGGTGAACGTGGCCTACGAGGCCGCCACGGCCGATCTCCGTGATTTCAACATCATCGATCCCTTCCACCTGGAGGCCTACGGCGAGAAGGCGATCAACTATAACCGGGATGTTGACGCGTTCCCCCTCCTGCGACGCATCCTGGAGAAGATCACCGGTGAGGAATTCATATACCAGTCACCCACCGACATGGGGGTGAACCGGGCCGGTTTTTCCATCATCAACGATGCGGTGACACAGGAAGCCGCGAAGCAGGAGTTGATCCGCCGCTTCTTCCGATACCGCTGTGAATATGTCATGGGGCTCGTCGATCAGGAGACGGTGAACCGCGCCGAGCTCCTGCTCAGGGATTTCAACCTCGATCCGGAGGACCGTCCGGTCGTCAGTCCGGCACGGGTGGCCGCCCGGGAGGCTGAGGAGCAGGGCAAGGGCGATGAAGGGGTCTACTGCGGTGCCGCAATCGAACTGAAAGACGGCACCATCATCACCGGGAACAACTCACCCCTGCTTCATGCGGCCTCCAGCGTCGTAATCCATGCCATCAAGCACCTGGCGGATGTACCACCCGCCATCAAGCTCCTGCCGGTGTCTGTCACCGAGTCGGTGAGCAGGCTGAAGACCGGTATTCTGAATGAAGAGAGTATCAGCCTTGACCTGGAAGAGGTGCTCATCGCACTGAGCATCAGCTCAAACGCGAACCCGGCCGCTCAGCTGGCCCTGGAAAAACTGAAGGACCTGAAGGGCTGCGAAGCGCACATGACGCATATCCCGCGACCGGGTGATGAAGCGGGTCTCAGGAGTCTCGGCATCAACCTTACCAGCGACCCGAATTTCTCGACCCAGGACCTCTTTATCTCCTGAAACAGACCATTCCCCACGGAATTGTGAATCTTTCCCTCATCCCATTCGTTGCAGGGATACCTGCGGCGGTCCGGGCAGCGAGCGTGGATCCAGTGACAGCCCTGAACAGGGAATAAGGCGAACAGGCAGACCACGACCGATTGTAGACCAGGTCGTGGTCGCCATTATTGACTGGCTGCTGTGTGGTAGTACTGATTACCGCAGTACGACTTCTCTGCTGTCGGTGCCACCCCTGATCGAGACCACGGTGACCGTGATCGTCGGTGCTCTCCTGCTGGTGGATCTCACCATCCACTCAAGGTTCTCCATGGTAGAGCGGTTGCCGGCCAGGTGCCCGATGTCGACCTTTGAATCGCCCATTATCAGTTCAGCTCCATCAAGCGATATCGAGACCGTTACGGTTCCAGCCATCCGGTTGCGGATTGCCTGCTCTGTGACGCTGGTGGAGAGGTAACCCTGGTTCTCGATCTGAGCGGTGACCTTGAAGAAACCCGAGTCGAGAGCTTCCACCGCCACATCCGTGACCCGCACCAGCGGCGACTGGGCTACCAGCCAGAGATTCCACTTCGTGTGCTTCTCCAGGAAATCCTCAAACACCGGTCCGGGATTGCACATCATGTTGGTGTAACTGCCCCGAGCGGGGTCCCACACCTTGGAGACCCATCCGCCGATCTCGACTGCACCCAGGTCAGGATGGTCGAACGGCTGCCAGTCGACGAAGATCTTCCCTCCCAGTTCGGTGTCGTTCCAGCGCATCCGCTCCAATTCCGAGGCGCTGCCGTCACCGTCATAGTCGCAGAATGGGGTGTAGGAGCCCATCTCGGGTACCCAGCTGTAGATTCCGAGGTGATCGTAGGCCCAGCCGATCATCACTCCCCAGATGGCTCCGTAGCGGGGGGGACCGCTTCTGCCGAAGACCGGTGTCACGTCCTGATTGTTGATGATCTCGGTGTACCTGTTCCCCAGGTATGTGAAATCTGACAGATCAGAAGGCGGCATCGGGATTTCTTCTCCCGTGGCGACATCGAAGTTTCGGTTGGTGGGAGGGCGGTAGACGAAGTTACCTGCCATGTGATGGTTGATCAGCCCGGTGATGTTGGGATGGGCCAGAATGAAATCGGCCACGGCCCTGGTCTCCGGTTCGGAGAGCGGATATGGCCCGGCGCCGCCCTGGATGTACTCCTGCTGCCAGCGGGAGGGCCAGTTACGGTTGATGTCGAGCCCGCCGACACCATCCTCGTTGATGCGGCCGTCTTTGTCGTTGTCGATCCCTTCTGACATGACCCGCCACTGACCCTGCTCACCCTCACCGACCCTGACCATCAGTCGCGGATCATCGGGCGAGGTCTTCATGGAGCCCTCGGGATCCCGTATGCGCATCTGGGTCAGGTAACGGTCACCATTGAGATCTTCCGCCGGATCCTCATCGAAGGCGCCATCCCGGTCGGAGTCATGCGGACGCACACTGCTCCGCATGCCGTCCGGTTTCGTGAGGTAATGATCGGATCCGTCAGGGTTGAGCTTGGGCATGAGGTATATGACCCGGGTGTTCACCAGATCGGTGATGAAGGGATCACTGCCGTAGCCTTTCACCAGCGTGTCGATGTTGTGAAGGGTTACTTCGGCTCCCATCACCTCGCTGGCGTGAAGATTACCGTCGATCCAGTAGCCTGGCTTCTCCAGGCCCTTTCCTGTCTCCTTGCTGGTCACCTCGAGGACAAGGAGGTCACGTCCCTGGAAACTCTTCCCGATCGTGTGGAGGGTAGTGATACCGGGATGGGCCCTCACGACCTGATTCAGGTACTCGACCACCTCCGCGTACGTGTGATTATGATCGAACGTCAATTCCTGGGCCTGCACCTTCTTCCCGAAGGGAGCCGATGATAAGGCCAGCAACAGAACAGTGAACGGCAGCAACCTTCGATACAGTTGAGTTTTCATCGGATCTCATCCCCCCGGTTGTTGATAGTACCCTTGTTCCGGTAAGTCCCGTTTTCCTTGTGGGGCTGATTCTAGTGCCCTGTCACGCGACAACCGTCGCATTCGAGCGGCGCCGAATCCCGACCTGCCGCGTTACTCGTCGTCACAATAGGCACTGCTATTGTTCCTCCTCACGCCTTGCAGGCCGGACCCGGCATCACTCTCGGTGCAGACGTTTGTCACCTGACATGACACTTTAGTGGAGGGACGGCAGGTTTACAATGAAGCCTGGTTCCCGCCCTGTGCACCCTTCGGATCGATCCGGCAGAGACCCTGCGGATCGAATAACAGGCAGGCTCTTATTCAGGTAACTTTATGATACCGGCCTGCACATATACTATAGTGAATGCCTGAGTCCCGACCGGCAGGAGAGGAATGCTGAATATGAATGTTACCCCATTGGCGATTGAACTCCTGACTGCATGCGCATTCCTCGTGGTCAATAGCGGCCATGCGGACGCACAGGAGACCCCACAGGATACGCTCAAGGTTGGAGATACCGCCCCCGATTTCCGTATTCCGAGCACTGTACCGGTACCCCCGGATGGTTCCACGGTCAGTGTCAGCGCGCTCACCGGCCAGGGGAAGACGGTGGTCATCGCCTTCTTTCCCAAGGCCTTTACTGGTGGCTGAACACGCGAATGCACGCTCTTTGCGAGCGATGCTCAGAAGTTTCTGAGCCTTAATGCGACGGTTGTGGCAGTGAGCCTGGACAGCCTGGAGACGCTGAAGGCATTCAGCGAAAGCGTCGGTGCCGATTACCCGATGGCCAGTGATCTGGAGAACAGGGCGGCGGTCACGGCTTTTCGGGTTCCCGTTTCGCGCCGTCAGTTCGCCCAACGAAGTCTCTTCATCGTCGATCCAGAGGGGATTTTGCGGTATGTGAATTACCGCTACGGGATCACCGATGACTATCCGGATGTTCTGAAGATCCTGGAAGACATCAGAAACCGTAAATCGTTACGGGATATACATTAGGAGCCCGAAATTCTTTTTATACAGCACTAATTATGTGCATTATCGATTACAAATAAGCATGCTCTTGACACTGATATCATCAGGTCTATCTTATCACAGGCAGTAAACTGTGAAAAAAATCTCGGATGACCGAGTTGGCTGTCTGGCGGATAAAATAACGGATCCTCAGGCATCACATCGACCAGCTGGTCAGAGAGCTTTATGGGTTTCAACGATAGAAAGCAGAGTTCCCGTAAACAGAGGAAAAGCTACATAAGCGGATTTTTTTGCCAAACCTTGTGAAATTTCTCACAAGTCTGGTTCCCGGGAGATGCCCGTCCAGGGCAGAAAGGAAGTCTGAACATGCCGAGTTTCGTGATCCCGGACAAATGTGATGGCTGCAAGGCTCTCGACAAGACGGCCTGCCAGTACATTTGCCCCAACGATCTCATGGTTCTGAACAAGGATACCGAGAAGGCTTACAATCAGGACCCACAGATGTGCTGGGAATGCTACAGCTGTGTAAAGATCTGCCCCACGCAAGCGGTCGAAGTCCGTGGATACCAGGACTTCGTGCCGATGGGTGCCAGCGTCACAGCCCTGCGCTCCTCAGAGGACATCATGTGGACCGTCCAGTTCAGGGACAAGGAGATCAGGCCGAAGCGTTTCAAATTCCCCATCCGTCGCGGTGTCGAGGAAGGCAAAGCGCAGCCGTTCGATCACTACCCGACCGGTGACGACGACATCAACAGCCCGATGCTGATGACGGAACCGGAAGGCCTCAACACAGAAAAAGGTCCGGTCAAGTTCGACAAACTCCCGACTCTCTAGTCGATCGGGATCCAGTCAGAGATCAGGATTTTCAACAGAGTGCAGCAAGGAGATAAACGATAATGGCGGATTTCGAGACTGTTGTAGTCGAGACCGACCTGCTGATATGCGGAGGCGGTATGGCCGCCTGCGGCGCTGCCGTAGAGGCGTCCTACTGGGCCAGGAAGCACGGTCTCAAGGTCACGGTGGTTGACAAGGCCGCGATGGACCGTTCCGGCGCCGTCGCGATGGGACTCTCGGCCATCAACCAGTACGTCGACCTGAACAGCGGTAACAACACGCTGAAGGATTATTGTGATTACGTTCGCAACGACCTGATGGGGATTACCCGTGAGGACGTTGTGGTCAACATCGCGCGTCACGTTGATAACACCGTCCACCTCTTCGAGAAGTGGGGACTGCCGATCTGGACGGACGAGGACGGCAATTACGTCCACGAGGGTCGCTGGCAGCTCATGATCAACGGTGAGTCGTATAAAGTGATCGTGGCTGAGGCCGCAAAGAACGCTCTGGCTGAAGCCGACGGCGAGTACTTCGAACGCGTCTTTATCACCCATCCGCTGATGGATGGTGACCGGTGCGCCGGCGCCATCGGTTTCTCGGTGCGTGATAACACGGTGTACGTGTTCAAGGCGAAGGCGACGCTGGCTGCCATGGGTGGCGCCGTCCACGTCTTCAAGCCGCGTTCCACCGGTGAGGGATTCGGCCGCTCCTGGTACCCGCCCTTCAACTCCGGCGCGAGTACTTTCTTCACGCTGGACGCCGGTGCCGAGATGACGTGCCAGGAAGTCCGGTTCGTCCCTGTCCGCTTCAAGGACGCATATGGTCCCGTGGGCGCGTGGTTCCTTCTCTTCAAGTCGATCGCGACCAACGCCTACGGCGGCAACTACATGCTGGATAATGCCGCCGAACTGGACAAGTGGGAGCCGTACGGCAAGGTGAAGCCGAGACCGGCCAACATCCGGAACTGGCTCATGATGCTGGATGTGATGGACGGGAAGTCGCCCATCTACATGCAGACGGCCGACGCCATCAAGGCCATCGTCGACGATGCGATTGATGAGAAGGATGCCAAGAAGAAGCTGAAGGAGCTGGAGTCCGAGGCGTGGGAGGACTTCCTCGACATGACGATCTCCCAGGCGATCCTCTGGGCCGCCACGAACACCGAACCGGACAAGAAGCCCTCCGAGATCATGGCGTGTGACCCGTACTTCATCGGGTCCCACTCCGGTGCTTCGGGTGCGTGGGTCTCAGGTCCGGAAGATGTCCAGACCGACGAGACCAGGGATGAGTACTTCTGGGGCTACGCCAACATGACGACCGTATCCGGTCTCTTTGCGGCCGGTGACGCCTCGGGAGCCTCGAGCCACAAGTTCTCTTCCGGATCATTCACGGAGGGACGGATCGTCGGGAAATCGGCTCTGGCGTTCATCCTCGACAACAACACGTTGCCGAACGTCGACCAGTCAGTGATCGACGAGCGTATCGCCGAGATCCTGAAGCCCCTCGACATGTACGAGGAGCACAAGGATGCCACGACCGACCCGGCGGTAAACCCCAACTACATCCGTCCGACGCAGCACATCTACCGTCTGCAGAAGATCATGGACGAGTACGCGGGTGGTGTCTCGGCCCAGTTCCAGACCAACGACAAGCTGATGGAACGGGGTCTCGAACTGCTGGCATTCCTGAAGGAAGACAGCGACAATCTGGCGGCGGAGAGCCTGCACGAGCTGATGCGGTCCTGGGAGAGCATCCACCGGATGTACCAGGCCGAGGCGCACGTGCGTTCGATGCTTTTCAGGGAAGAGACACGCTGGCCCGGTTACTACTTCCGCAGTGACAAGCCGACCATGGACAATGAGAACTGGCTTGCCTTCTGTAACTGCAAGTACGACCGGAACACGGGCGATTGGGAAATGATCAAGCGCCCTGTGAAGTACATCACGCAGTAGCAACTCCGGTTCGTCGGGATCCCGGGTGCCGCGGCCGCGGCGCCCGGAGGTCCCTTCACCGGACAGGCATATCGTTCCTGCCTCTCTGGGAGCATGTCAGGTAGTCATGCGCGTGTGGCCCGCAGGTCTGGACCGTGTGGTCACTCGAGGGCAGTGGTGATCGACCGAGGAGTATGATGGCAGAAATTCCTGAAACATGTCCCCATTGCAAATCCCGCCTGAGCAAGTGGCGCGTGCCTGATGAAGCGAGCTGGGATGACGAATATTTTCTGGTCTGTTTCAACAACGAGTGTTCGTACTACAAGCGCGGGTGGGAATGGATGATGGAGCAGTACAAGCAGAAGGCCTCATACCGGTTCGCGGTGAATCCCAACAACGGCGGCACGTTCATGATCCCGGTATGGTCGGATGGCGCGACCCGTATGATGATTATTGATGAGGAAGAGGAGAGTGATGTGAGGAAGGGTGATGACGCATGAGCGAGGAGACACGCGGGACACAGCCTGAGGACGCGCAGACGCGGCTTCAGAAGTTGATCGTGGAGGATCAGGAGAGGCTGGGACTGGATGACACCTTCCGGTTCGGCTGTTATCCCGGGATCTCCTGTTTCAACACCTGCTGCGGGGACGTCAACATCTTCCTTTCCCCCTATGACGTGCTCCGCATGAAAAAGCGCCTGAGTCTGACTTCCATGGAGTTCCTGAAGGAGTATACGCTCCTCCCGATCCAGAAAGACATCACGACACCGGTGGTCCTGCTCCGGATGAACGACGATGATTCCAGGAGCTGCCCGTTTCTCGATGAATCAGGATGCGGGATTTATTCCGACCGCCCCTGGCCCTGCCGGATGTATCCCCTCGGTCTGGCGGTGTCGAAGGACACTCCCGACGGCTGGCGCGGCGAACGATTTTACTTCCTCCTCAAGGAAGTCGCGTGCAAGGGCTTTGACGAGTCAGAGGAATGGACCGTCAGGGAGTGGCTCGAGGATCAGGGCATGGATGAGTACGACGTCTGGGGAGAGGCGTACAAGGAACTGACGCTGAACGAGTATTTCGAGGCAGGGAACACGCTGACCCCCGAGAAGATGGAGATGTTCTACACGGCGAGTTACGACCTCGACAAGTTCCGGGAGTTCGTTTTCGAGAGTTCGCTCCTGGACCGATTCGATATTGATGAGGATTTCGTCGATGAAATGCGTGTCGGCGACGAAGCGCTGCTGCGATTCGGTTTTCTCTGGCTGCAGTTCAGTCTTTTCGGTGAGCAGACCGTCAAGGTCAGAGCCGAGGTCGCCGAAGCCTACAGTGGCGAGCTCGACAAGAGAGATCTTCCGAAATCTCGATCTGCCGCATCGTCCCCAAAGGAAACGCAATGAGTGGAAACGGAGGGCGGGGTACCATTCTCGTCATTGGAGGCGGGATAAGCGGAATCACCGCGGCCATCGAAGCGTCTGAGGCCGGATGTGACGTGATCATCGTGGAAAAGAACGCCTTCGTCGGCGGCCGCGTTGCCGGCATGAACAAGTACTTTCCGAAGATGTGTCCGCCAACGTGCGGACTCGAGATCAACCTCCGCCGGTTCCGGACCAACCCGCGAATCCGGTGCATGACCCTCTCCGAGGTCGAAAAAATCACGGGCGGACCCGGGAACTACACCGTGGTCATCCGGCACAACCCCCGATTTGTGAACGAGAAATGTACGCTGTGCGGTGAATGCGTGGACGCCTGCCCGGTGGATCGTCCCGACGACTTCAACCTGGGTGTGAGCACCACAAAGGCCGTCTACCTCCCCTTCGAAATGGCGTACCCGGCCCGCTTTGTCATCGATGGAAGTGTGTGCCCCGGAACCGAGTGCGGGAAATGCGTGGAGGCATGCCCCTACGATGCCATCGATCTGGCGATGCAGCCTGAGACGAGAGAGGTGGAGGTCCAGTCGGTGATCTGGGCGACAGGATGGGATCCGCCCGATGCCGGTCAGTTCGAAGGATACGGGTTCGACGAGAACGCCAACGTGATCACCAACGTGATGATGGAGCGGTACGCGTCGATCAACGGTCCCACGGGCGGGAAAATCCAGAGGCCTTCGGACGGTGGGGAGATCGAGTCGATCGCCTTCGTTCAGTGCGCAGGCTCCCGGGATGAGAACTACTACGAACACTGTTCGGGTGTCTGCTGCATGGGCTCGCTGAAACAGGTCCGGTACGTCCGCGAGCAGTACCCCAAGTCTCAGATATACGTCTTCTACATCGATATCCGCGCGCCCGGCCGCCTGGAGGATTTCTTCACCGCGACCCAGGAGGACGAGGGACTCACGCTGATCAAGGGAAAAGTGGCGAAGATCACCGAAGACCCCGCCACCGGGAACCTCAAGATCGAGGCGGAGGACGCGCTCTCCTCCCGGAAGATCACAAAATCAGTCGACCTCGTCGTGCTCGCCACCGGGATGATCCCGACCGGTACGGGTGACACAGTGATCGAAGGCGATATCGAGACCGACAAACACGGATTCCTGGCAGGTGAACAGCCGCTGGCAGGCATTTTCGCCGCCGGTTGCGCCAAGCGCCCTGCCGATGTGGCGACATCCGTTCGCGACGCCACGAGCGTTGCCATGAAAGCTCTTAAATTCTGCGTGGAGTAGTGCCTTGGAAAAGAAAGTAGCCGCATACATCTGCCGTGGCTGCAGCATCGGTGAAGCTCTCGACATCGAGGCACTGATGGGTGCCGCCAGTGACGAGTTCGAAGTCGATGTCATTCGCGACCATGAATTCCTCTGCGGAGAAGAAGGCTGTGCGCTCATCCGGCAGGACATCCAGGATGGTGCCAACGCCCTGGTCATCGCCGCGTGCTCCCCCCGATTCATGACCGATACCTTTACCTTCGACGGATGTCACACTGAACGGGTGAACCTCAGGGAGCAGGTGGTCTGGAGCCACGAACCCAACGATGAAGACACCCAGATGATGGCCGAGGATTACCTGCGGATGGGCATCGTCAGGGCTTGGAAGGTTGAGATTCCGGTTCCCTTCGAAGAGGAGATTGACAAGACCCTCATGGTGGTGGGAGGCGGAGTAACCGGTATCACCGCCGCCCTCGACGCCGCCGGTGCGGGATACGACATCGTGCTCGTTGAGAAGGAAGCTCAGCTGGGGGGCTGGATGAGCAGGTTCACCAGGCAGATACCCCACGCCTCACCCTACCGGGACCCTCAGCCGACCGATATCGATGAACGCATCAGGGAGGTCGTGGAGAACGACCGCATCACGGTCCACACCGGAGCCGTCATCGAAGCGATATCCGGTCAACCGGGACAGTTCGACGTCAGGCTCAAGGCGAACGGCTCCAGCGGGGAGTTTCGCGTGGGTGCCATCGTCCAGGCGACAGGGTGGAAGCCATACGACGCGACCAGGCTCGGCCACCTTGGGTACGGGCCATGTCCGAATGTGATTACCAGCGTCGAGATGGAGGAGATGATCGCCTCAGGGCAGATCACCCGGCCGAGTGACGGCCAACCGGCCCGTCGCATCGCCTTCATCCAGTGCGCCGGATCCCGTGATGAGAACCACCTGCCGTACTGCTCGGCGGTCTGCTGCCGGGTCTCGCTGAAACAGGCACTCATTGTCCGTGAGATGGACCCCGAGGCGGACGCCTATATCCTCTACAAGGATATCCGGGCGCCCGGCCAGTACGAAGACTTCTACGTCCGCGCCCAGGAAGACACCGGTATCTTCTTCACCAAGGCCGAGGTCACGGGGATCTCGAACGGTGACGATGATAACCCGCGTATCGAGGCCGATGACACACTGCTCGGTGAGAAGATCGAACTCGACGCCGATCTGGTGGTTCTGGCCACCGGGATGGTCCCGAACGCCGCCGACAGTGAAGCGATCAGGAATTTTGTGGACGCTGAGGCCGTGATCGAGAAGGGTGAAGAAGGAGCGCAGCTCGAAAAAGCGAAAAAGACCGTCGAAAAGCTGAAGCACCTCAAGGACGGCGGACTCCTCAACCTCGACTATCGCCAGGGGCCCGATCTGCCGGTATTCAAATACGAATTCCCCGATTCGCACTTCATCTGCTTCCCCTACGAGTCACGCCGGACGGGGATCTATGCCGCCGGCTGCATGCGCGCGCCGAACGATTCCCTCGTTTCCCGGGAAGACGGATCCGGCGCGGCCCTCAAGGCGATCCAGTGCGTCGAACTGACCAGCCGCGGCGAGGCCGTCCATCCGCGGTGGGGTGACATGTCATACCCCGACTTCGCCCTCGATCGCTGCACACAGTGCAAGCGGTGCACCGAGGAATGTCCGTTCGGTACCCTCAATGAGGATGACAAGGGCACTCCGATGCCGAACCCGACCCGGTGCCGCCGGTGCGGGATCTGCCTGGGCGCGTGTCCCGAGCGGATCATCTCCTTCTCCGACTACTCGGTCCCGATCACCTCGGCAATGATCAAGGCCGTGGAGGTCCCCGAAGAGTGGGATGAGAAACCGCGCCTCCTCGGGCTCCTCTGCGAGAATGATGCCTATCCCGCCCTCGACGCCGCCGGATTGAAGCGGATCCGGCACAGCGCCTGGATACGATTCATACCCGTGCGCTGCCTGGGATCGGTGAACATCGTCTGGATCTCCGACGCGCTCTCACAGGGTTTCGACGGGATCATCATGGTCGGCTGCATGTCGGGTGATGACTACCAGTGCCATTTCATCAAGGGCAGTGAGCTGATGGAGACCCGGAGCGAGAACATCCGGGAAAAACTGAAGCAGCTCGCCCTCGAAGAGGAACGTGTAAAGCTCGTACAGCTCTCGATCGACGAGTTCGAGAGGCTGCCCGAGATCATCAACGAGTTCTCTGATGAGATCGAAGAGATTGGAATGAACCCCTTCAAGGGTCTGTAGGGAGTGCCCGTCCGGATAGTCCGGGCGGAAATGAACGTAGTTCCCGAGGCGGAAAAGGGCCGTTTCCGGACGGGAATCAGGGAGGTTTTTGAGTATGGCCGAAGCGGTTCTGCTGAAGCCGGACCGGAAGTTCGTCGAGGAGATCATCGCATCCGGCGGCGGAGATCTGAAACTGTGCTGTCAGTGCTCGACCTGCTCGGTTGTCTGTGACCTGTCGAGCGATTCGAGCCCCTTCCCCCGGAAGGAGATGATCTGGGCGCAGTGGGGATTGAAGGATCGTCTCATGGCGGATCCCGATATCTGGCTCTGTCACTATTGCATGGACTGCTCGGAGCGGTGCACCCGCGGAGCGAAACCGGGTGATGTGCTTTCGGCCGTGCGGGAGCAGGCGATAAATCACTACGCCACACCGCAGTTCCTGGCGGGATTGGTGAACAGGATCAGGCAGGTCCCGGTGATGTTCATGCTGGTGCCGGGCATCCTGCTGCTGCTGGCGCTCCTGCTGAGACACCCGATCGAGGGTCTGCTCGGTCTGGGCGGCAGTGTGCACGATGAGGCATTTTACGCCAGTTTCTTCCCGCACTGGCTTCTGATAACTTTCTATACCTCACTCACGATGCTGGCGTTCGTCGGTCTCCTGGGTGGAATGTTCAAATACTGGAAGGCAATGAAGAGGGCCGACCTCACCGCGGGGCGGAATATCGGAGAGACCGGAATCATCACCAGTCTCATCCGGACGGTCACCGCGATCCTCCTGCACAGACAGTTCGGCAAGTGTACGCAGCGAGGGAACCGGCAATTGACACACCTGTTTGCTTTTTACGGATTCATCACCCTCTTCGTGGTCACGGTGTATGCCGTCTTTGACCTCTACCTCTTTCCGCTGATCGGCCTCGATTCGATGTATCCCTTCAACCTGATACATCCCATGAAGATACTGGCCAATATCGGCGGGGTTCTGCTGGTGGTTGGATGCGTCAAGGGACTCCTCGACCAGAAAAAAGATGCCGGCGATTCGGCGGGAAGCACCTCCTTCGACCAGATATTCATCTGGCTCCTCCTGCTGGTCGGCGTCACGGGCTTCATCACCGAGATATTCCGATTCACCGTTGGTGCAGGTGACCACGGTGGGGCGATGCAGTACACGGCGTATGCTGTCTACTTCATCCACCTGATGTGCGTGTTCGGCCTGCTGGTCTATCTGCCTTATTCAAAATTCGCTCACATCTGGTACCGGACGCTGGCGATGGTCTACGCCGAGTATTCAGGCCGGACGAAAGAAGAGGATGCCGGACCGGCTTCGGTCGCTCCGGTCGCGATAGAGGTACAGGAAGCAGAGATACAGAATCAAGAATCACCTGAGGAAGCATCTGCAGTTGAATCAGAAGAAACATCTGTAGAAGAAACAATCGAAGAATCTGAAGAAGAACCTGAGTCAACGGACAAAACCGACTCAACACAATAAAGGGACGATAATGGATCAACTGGTAAACCCACACGGCCCGGACAAGGTACTCAAGCCGCTCCTGCTGGAGGGTGAGGAACTGGCCGCCGGACAGCAGCACGCGGCAACCCTGAAGAAGATCCCCATGACGTCACGGGAGACCGGTGACACCATCATGATGGGGATCGGTGGATTCACTCCCCTGGACGGTTTCATGGGCAGCGGCGACTGGAAGGGCGTTGTCACCGATATGGCCATGAGCGACGGTACCTTCTGGCCGATCCCGGTTACCCTTTCGGCCACGCAGGATGACGCCGACAGTATCGCCGACGGTGAGGAGATCACCCTGGTCGATGAGGAGACCGGAACCGACATGGCCATCATGACGGTGACCGAGAAGTACACCATCGACAAGGCCCTCGAGTGTCAGGAAGTTTACTGTACGACTGATGAAGCGCATCCCGGAGTGGCCATGGTCATGGCCCAGAAAGAGGTCAACCTGGCCGGACCGATCAAGGTCCTCAGCGAGAGTTACTTCCCCACCGAGTTCGGGGACATCTACATGCGGCCCGACGAGTCGCGGAAGATATTCAACGAGAAGGGCTGGCGCACTGTGGCCGCGCTGCAGCTGCGGAACCCGATGCACCGCTCCCACGAGTACCTGGCCAAGATCGCGCTCGAGGTCCTCGACGGCCTCTTCATCCATCAGCTGGTGGGCGGACTCAAGCCGGGCGACATTCCGGCCGACGTCAGAGTGCGCTGCATCGACGCGCTGGTGGAGAACTACTTCATCAAGGAATCGGTCGTACAGGGTGGTTACCCCCTCGACATGCGCTACGCCGGTCCCCGGGAGGCGCTGCTCCACGCCGTCTTCCGTCAGAACTACGGCTGCAGCCACCTGATCGTGGGTCGCGACCACGCGGGTGTGGGGGACTACTATGGCCCCTTCGACGCCCAGGAGATCTTCCTGAAGATCCCCAAGGACGCCCTCGAGACCCAGCCGCTGAACATCGACTGGACATTCCACTGTTACAAGTGCGGCGGGATGGCATCGATGAAGACCTGCCCTCACGGCAAGGATGATCGCCTGATGCTGAGTGGAACGGTCCTGCGCAAGACCCTCTCCGAGGGTGGGGACCCGCCGGCGGAGTTCAGCCGCCCGGAAATCGTGGCGATACTGAAGGAGTACTACTCGAACCTCGAGGAGAAGGTGGAAGTCAAGCTTCATGGATCCGCCACCGGAGATGGGGCCAAGTAAGAGACAAGTAAGAGATACCACCTGGAAGGGAAGCACGTGTTAATGGACCTGATTACCATCGAGAGGAAGAGCGGCCTGGAGTTCGAGATCCAGCTGCGGGGCCACCAGATCCGGACCGACATGTCCGACAAGGACGGCGGTACGGACGCGGGCCCTGCCCCTGCCGAGCTTCTGGCCAGCTCCCTCGGTGCATGTATTGCGATGATGGTTCAGGCCTACTGTGATACTCATGGCTATACCGATGGAGACGTCGGTGTCAGCCTTACACTGGAACTCGCGGATGACCCGAAGCGGATCGCCGGCATCGTTATCGACGTCGATCTGCCCGAAGGTTTCCCGGATGAGAGAAGAGATGCGGTGATGCGCGTTGCCGAGCATTGCGTGATCCACGGCACTCTCAGTAATCCGCCGCGGGTAGACATCGATTTCGCCTGACTCTCACCCGGTACCGCATCGGGCACCGGGCCGGAGGGCAGGCGGGACAATGGAGGAAACAAGATGGAAATGGTAGAACTCGGCGGAAGGATGCTGGAGATCGACGAGGACGGATTCATCCAGGATCCCGATCTGTGGGATGAGGCTGTCGCTGCGGATCTCGCCAAGACAGAAGGCGTCGAGGAACTGGGTGAGCTCCACTGGAAACTGGTCAACTACCTCAGGGAGTACTACCTCGAGTTCAACATGGCGCCGATGATCCGGAAGCTCTGCAAGGCGACCGATCTCAAGCTCAAGGAGGTCTACGATCTCTTCCCGAGCGGTCCGGCAAAGGGTGCCTGCAAGGTTGCGGGTCTGCCCAAACCCACGGGTTGCGTCTGATCGAAGCAACGCACCAGGTGCACCGCTCCGTAATTGTGGCACGATGTACCAGGCGCATTGCTCATATGATGGTTACCCGGCTCGCCCGCGGGTGGGCCGGGCAGGTTGCCGGCGGGATCAGGGATAACCCGGCCGATGATTCGACCGACGAAATCCCGAGCTGATTTCGGAAGGTGTGGATTGTGGCACTCGACACACTGCTGAAAGAGAAAAAGGACAAGATCGTCCGGCAGTGGGTGGAGTATGTCCTGCAGGCATACTCCGAGGAGGGTGTCCGGTTGTTCGGATCCGAGAAGGACCCTTTTGCCAATCCGGTAGGCGCCAGCGTGAGGACCGGCACGGAAAAAGCCTTCGAAGCCCTGCTGGCAGGTGAGGATCCCGGAACGATCTCACGGCATCTCTCCGAGATCATCCGGATCAGGGCGGTTCAGCAGTTCCCGGCTTCCGAAGGGCTCTCGTTTGTTTTCCGACTCAAGGATGCCGCGCGATCGGTGCTGGCAGAAGCGGCGACAGATCCTGATCATGCCTCCGCCTGGGCCGAGCTGGACCGCAAGATCGATGAGATCGGGCTCGCTTCTTTTGACATCTATGGTGAATACCGGGAGCAGGTCTACGAACTCCGTGTCAACGAGACAAAGAGACGGGTTTCGTGGGTGATCGACAAGTTGAACCAGCGGGGCGATCAACCGGAGCCGGACCGGACAGATCCTGTTGACAGCGTGAGTGAGCGATGAAAGAGACTTCGATGAATATCATGGTTCCCCTGGCAGCCGTCGGAGGTCTGTTCCTGCTGGGCATGCTCGGAGGGATACCCGGCATCGGGTGGGTCTTCGGAGTAGTCCTTCCCTACGTGGCCGTGGTGGCCTTCCTGGGTGGACTGATCGCCCGCATCATGAACTGGGCCGGGAGTGATGTGCCGTTCCGCATCACGACCACGAGCGGACAGCAGAAATCCCTCGACTGGATAAAACAGAACAAGTTCGACAATCCGGACACGTGGTACCAGGTAGTCGGAAGGATGGCCCTGGAGGTGCTCTTCTTCCGTTCCCTGTTGAAGAACACCAGAACCACTCTTGTGAACGGTGAAAAACTTGTCTACAGCACTGAGATCTGGCTCTGGCTTGCGGGCATGGTTATGCACTGGTCGCTTCTGATCGTGCTGATCCGTCACCTTCGCCTGATGATGAGCCCGGTGCCGGGCTTCGTGACGTTCCTCGAAGGTACGGATGGGTTCCTCGAGATCGGCCTGCCGGTGTTCTTTATCACCTCCTTCGCCTTCCTGGGAGGTCTGGCGTATCTGCTCTTCCGGAGACTGGCCGACCGCCAGGTGAGATACATCTCGCTCGCCGGGGACTATTTTCCTCTCTTCCTGCTGCTGGGCATCGGAATCAGCGGCTTCTTCATGCGATATCTGACCAGGACGGATGTCGCGAGCATCAAGGAACTCATGCTGGGCCTGACCCACTTCGCGCCGGTGGTGCCCGACACGATCAGCCCGCTGTTCTTCGGTCATCTCTTTCTCGTCTGCGTGCTGCTGGCCTATATCCCGCTCAGTAAACTGAGCCACATGGTCGGGGTCTTCCTGAGCCCCACGCGCAACCTGGCCAACAACAACAGGAGTGTCAGGCACGTGAATCCCTGGGACTACCCCGTGAAGGTCCACACCTACGAGGAATATGAAGACGAGCTCCGGGAGAAGATGATCCGAGCCGGGGTTCCGGTCGAGAGGCAGCAGAGCGATGGCTAAATTCGACGAGCTTGATTACTACAACCACGACGAGCTGATCGAGGTTGACCATCGTCCTCCCTCGACGGGGTGGATGGATACTCCGGTGGACTTCAGACCGGGGACCTTCATCTATCCCGGTAAAGCCAAAAACCTCGATATTCTCGATCTCCCCAACCCGAGGGACTGGGCGGTCACCGATGAGGACTGGAAACTTCCTGAGGGCTGGAAGAAGACGGTCCTGGAGGGGATGGCCGAACGACTCCAGAGGTTCCGGAGTTTCAAGCTCTTCATGGACATCTGCGTGCGTTGCGGTGCCTGTGCCGACAAGTGCCATTTTTTCATCGGCAGCGGTGACCCGAAGAACATGCCGGTGCTCAGGGCAGAACTCCTGAGATCGATATACCGGAAGGACTTCACCGCGCTCGGCAAGGTGTTCGGTAAGTTGGCGGGCGGACGGGAACTCACGGTCGATGTCATCAAGGAATGGTTCTACTACTTCTACCAGTGCACCGAATGCCGCCGCTGTTCGGTCTTCTGCCCTTACGGGATCGATACGGCCGAGATCACCATGATGGGGCGGGAACTGCTCGGACTGCTCGGGCTGTACGTCAACTGGGTGATAGAACCCGTTGCCAACTGCCACCGCTTCGGGAACCACCTCGCGATCCAGCCCCACGGCTTTGTCGACACCCTCGAATTCATGGTCGATGACATCGAGGACGCCACCGGTATCCGCGTCGATCTGCCGATCAACAAGAAGGGCGCGGAGATACTCTTCGTCACACCGTCGGGCGACTTCGTGGCCGAACCGGGGATCTTCACCTGCATGGGGTACATGCTCCTCTTCCACGAGCTGGGGATCGACTACACGTGGAGCACCTACGCCTCCGACGGGGGGAACTTCGGTCTCTTCACCTCTCACGAAGTCATGAAACGCCTGAATGCGAAGATCTACCTGGAGGCCGAACGCCTCGGGGTGAAGTGGATTCTCGGCGGTGAGTGCGGGCACATGTGGCGGGTCATCCATCAGTACATGGACACGTTGAACGGACCGCCCGACTTCCTGGAAGTGCCGAAGTCACCGATCACCGGCACTGTCTTCGAGAATGCCCGCTCCACGAAGATGGTCCACCTGATGGAGTTCACCGCCGACCTGATCCGGAATGGTAAACTGAACCTTGATCCTTCCCGGAACGATCACATCCGCCTCACGTTCCACGATTCCTGCAATCCGGCCAGGGCCATGGGCATACTCGAAGAGCCCCGGTACGTGATCAGGAACGTCTGCAACAACTTCTTCGAGATGCCGGAGAACACGATCAGGGAGCAGACCTTCTGCTGCGGAGGCGGCGCGGGACTGGGCACCGACGAGAACATGGAGATGCGTCTGCGGGGAGGGCTCCCCCGGGGCAACGCCGTCCGTCACGTGCAGGAGGAGCACGACGTCAACTATCTCGCCGCGATGTGCGCCATCGACCGGGCGACCCTCGTCACGGTCTGCGACTACTGGGCGAAGGGTGTGAAGGTCACGGGCATCACCGAAATGGTTGTCAACGCGATGATCCTGTCGAACGAGAAGAACAGGACGCTCGACCTCAGACTGGAACCGCTCACGTGGGTTGATGGGGGGGGTGACGCGGGTGAGGAATCCGGTGGTGGTGATGAGGAAGGAGGCCCCGACGATGAATGACAGGAAGAAAATCTTCGCCGGGGTGGCCATACTCCTGGTCGTGGTGACCTGGCCCTTCTGGCAGGGACTGGTGGTTTCCGGTGACACGACCCTGCCGGAACTCTACCTGCCGCCTGATGCCTCCGAATGTATCGAGGAGACGGAATTCATGACCGCGAACCACATGGTTCTGCTGAACCGGTGGCGCGACGCGGCCGTGCGGAAAGGTGAGCGTGAGTACACGTCACGATCGGGTGAGGTCATCAAGATAAGCCTGACGGGTACCTGCATCGAATGCCACGGCCGGGAAGACGAATTCTGCACCAGGTGCCACGACTTTTCCAACGTCACGCTGACGTGCTGGGACTGTCACGTCACGCCCGAAGGGAAGTGACCATGGAGAAGAGCCGCCGCAGATTTTTCAGGGATGCCGGTGCTGCCGCGCTCGGGTTGGGGTACGGTCTGCCGCTGTTCGGCACAGGCTGCAGCTTTTCAGGAGAGGGAGCGCCCGGGGACAATGAATCCCTGAACCAGTGGGCGATGATCATAGACATCGAGAAATGTCTTCTCCAGGAGGTCCGTACAGCGTGTGTGGAGGCGTGCAGGCTGGCGCACAACATTCCCGACATCCCCGATCCCGATGAAAAGATCGAGTGGATCTGGAACGAGAAGTACGAACACGTCTTCGAGGACCAGGTGCACGAACGCACGGCCCATTCGGTGAAGGAAGCGCCGGTTCTGGTGCTGTGCAACCACTGCGATAAACCGCCGTGCGTGCGGGTGTGTCCGACGCAGGCCACGTGGAAGAGGGAATCTGACGGGGTCGTGATGATGGACATGCATCGGTGTATCGGGTGCCGGTACTGCATGGCCGCCTGCCCCTACGGCTCCCGGAGTTTCAACTGGAGGAACCCGCGGGACTACATCGCGACCGACGCGGACGGGGAATTCCTCTCCGACTTCCCGACCCGGTCGAGGGGTGTGGTCGAGAAATGCAATTTCTGCGTGGAGAGGATCCGGGAGGGACTACAGCCGGCCTGTGTGGAAGCGGCGAATGGAGTACCCGGAGGGGGAGGGGCGCTGACCTTCGGGGATCTGGGTGATCCCGACTCAGAGGTCAACCGGATACTCCATGATGAGCACACGATCACCAGAAGACACAGTCTCGGGACGGGCCCGAATGTCTACTACATCATCTGATGTCGACATGAGCTTCATCTGGAAGAGAACGAGGTAGCCGGTATGCTGGAAGCCGCATTTCAGGGGAGCAAGCGATACTGGATCCTTCTCGGAGTCTGGGCGACTCTGATCGCGATCGGGGGCCTCTCCTTCAGCAGGCAGCTGACCGAGGGCCTGACGATCACCGGGATGAGCCAGGATGTGACGTGGGGGATCTATATCGCGCAGTTCACCTTCTTCGTCGGAGTCGCGGCCTCAGCCGTGATGGTGGTCCTGCCGTACTACCTGCACAACTACAAGGCCTTCGGCAAGATGCTGATCCTGGGTGAGGGGCTGGCCGTTTCGGCGGTGCTCATGTGCATGCTCTTCATCATGGTGGATATGGGACAGCCCCAGCGGTTCGCCAATGTCCTCCTGCACCCGACGCTGAACTCGATGATGTTCTGGGACAGTATTGCGCTCCTGGGCTACCTGATGCTGAATCTGGTGATCGGAGCGACGACCTTCGATGCCGAGCGCAAGGGGGGACCACCCCCGGGATGGGTGAAGCCGCTGATCCTGCTCTCGATACCGGTCGCGGTGAGTATCCATACGGTCACCGCGTTCCTCTACTCAGGTCTCGAAGCAAGACCCTTCTGGATGACGGCGATCCTGGCACCCCGATTCCTGGCCTCGGCCTTCGCTTCAGGACCGAGCCTGCTGATCCTGCTGGCTCTGATTCTTCGAGGCCTCAAGAAATTCGATGTAGGCAGGGAAGCGATCCAGAAACTTGCGCTGATCGTCGCCTATGCCATGGTGATCAGCATCTTCTTCACCGGCGTCGAGTTCTTCACGGCCCTCTACAGCGACATGCCGCATCATATGCGCGCGTTCGAGTACATGTTCCTGGGACTGGAAGGCCATAACTCGATGGTGCCGTGGATGTGGACCAGCATGTCGATTGCAATTATCTGCGCGGCGCTTCTGATCGTTCCGAAGTTCCGCGCGAATGAACGGTTCCTGGCGATCCTGTGTGTGGGAGTGATCTCATCGATCTGGATCGAGAAGGGGATGGGGATCGTGGTGACCGGATTCGTCCCCTCACCCCTCGGGAAAATTGTCGAATACACGCCCACCGCTCCCGAAGTGGCGATCACCGTGGGTGTCTACGGCATCGGACTGCTGGTGCTGACCATGTTGTACAAGATCGTGGTAACGGTAAGAGAACGACAGAAAGTGACTTAGAACGATTTCGGAAGAACGACAACAAAGATAGATAGAGTGATACACATGCCATCATTCCATAGCTGAAGGGAGTCGACGATGGCAGAAAAAGCCACACCGATGATGGACGAACTGGAAAAGGGACCCTGGCCCAGTTTCGTTACACAGATCAAGGAAATGGCCGAGGAGAAGGAGGAGTGCAGGCAATTGCTCCAACTGCTCGAACGGTCATATGAGGAGAAGATCGGTCACTGGAAGCACGGCGGTATTGTCGGCGTCATGGGATATGGCGGCGGCGTCATCGGCCGGTACAGCGACGTGCAGGAAGAGTACCCGGCCATCGCTCACTTCCACACCATCCGTGTCAACATGCCAAGCGGCTGGTTCTATACATCGGAAGCGCTCAGGACCATCTGCGACATCTGGGACGAGCACGGATCGGGGCTCACGAACATGCACGGGTCCACAGGTGATATCATCCTCCTGGGGACAAAAACCAGTGAGCTTGAGCCGATCTTCGCGAAGTTGACGGAGAAAGGATTCGACCTTGGAGGGTCCGGTTCGGACATGCGTACACCCAGCTGCTGCTGCGGTCCGGCCCGGTGCGAGTGGGCGTGTTTCGACACTCTCCACTTCACCAATGAGATCACTCAGCACTGGCAGGACGAGCTGCACCGTCCGGCGTTCCCGTACAAGTTCAAGTTCAAGGCTTCCGGTTGTCCGAATGACTGCGTCGCTTCGATCGCGAGAGCGGACATGTCGATCATCGGGACATGGCGTGACGAGATCCAGGTGAAGCAGGAAGAAGCTCGGGCATGCGCCGAGAACGGTCTGAACATCGAACGTGATGTCTGCGGAAACTGTCCGACCAAGTGCATCGAGTGGGACGGCAACGAGATCTCGATCGATGACTCCAACTGCGTGAAGTGCATGCACTGCATCAACGCCATGCCGAAGGCTCTCAAGCCGGGCAAGGACCGCGGTGCCACCATCCTGCTGGGTGCGAAGGCGCCGATCGTGGATGGAGCGCTTCTGTCATCAGTACTGGTTCCGTTCATGAAGATGGAGCCGCCGTATGATGAGCTGAAGGATCTGGTCGAACGGATCTGGGACTTCTGGGGAGAACATGGCAAGAACCGGGAACGCTGCGGCGAGCTGATGCAGCGCGTCGGTCTCGGGAATTTCCTGGAAGCCATCGAAGTTGAACCGATTCCGGAGATGATCGCTTACCCGAGAGAGAATCCGTACGTCTTCTACGAGGATTACTTCGAGGAAGAAGACGAGGATGAGGAAGAGGAGTAGGAACTCCGGTATTGAGGGTTCATTGAACAGAATAAAGAACACTTTGATTTAGGGAGATACACCGATGGCTACAGAGAGAACAACTGATATCGGGCCTCCGCATTACGAGAACTTCCTGCCCCCGATAATCAAGGATAACTACGGTACGTGGGACTACCATGAGATCATCAAGTCGGGTGTCATGGTCCACGTGGGTGAGTCGGGAGATAAACTGTTCACCGTACGCGCCGCCTCCCCCCGTCTGCTGGGGACGAAGCGGATCCGCAAGTTCGCGGAGCTGGCGGACAAGTACTGTGACGGTTACCTGCGGTTCACGAGCAGGAACAATGTGGAGTTCCTTCTGACGGATGAAGCCAACATCGATCCCCTGATTGCGGATCTGCAGGAGATCGGTCACCTCGTCGGCGGGATGGGCAACAAGATCTCCAACATCGTGCACACCCAGGGGTGGATTCATTGCCATTCGGCGGCAACGGACGCTTCCGGTGTGGTCAAGGCCGTGATGGACGATCTGCATGAGCACTTCACCGACAAGGACCTTCCCGGGAAGCTCCGGGTCGCACTGGCGTGCTGCCTGAACATGTGCGGCGCCGTGCACTGTTCCGACATCGCGATCCTGGGGATCCACCGTCTGCCGCCGGATATCCAGCATGAGAATCTCAAGAAACTATGCGAGATTCCCAACGTGATCGCCTCCTGTCCCACGGGAGCGATCCGTCCCGCCATGGTCGACGGAGTGCAGTCGGTGGAGATCGAGGAGGACCGGTGCATGTTCTGTGCGAACTGCTTCTCGGTCTGTCCTGCCCTGCCGATGGCCAACGCCCTCAACGACGGGGTGTCGATCTGGGTCGGCGGCAAGGTCTCCAACGCACGTACCGAGCCGGCGTTCTCCAAGCTCGCCATTCCCTTCCTCCCCAACAATCCGCCACGTTGGCCGGAAGTGGTCGATGCCGTCAGGAATATCGTGGATGTGTGGGTGGATGGCGCCCGGAAGTACGAGCGGATGGGGGAGTTCATCAATCGTATCGGCTGGCCGAAGTTCTTTAAGCTGACCGGTATCGAGTTCACGAAGGAACACATCGATGACTTCACCAACGCGGGCCTCAGCTTCAAACGGTCCGCGCAGCTCAGGCACTAGTGTCCGGAGTCACAAGGAGGCAAACGATGGCTGTAACGACTGAAGAAGTCGCGGATGCCATGTACGAACTGGTCGCTGAGTACCAGGGCAGGAAGAAGTTCAAGCCGGGCGACCTGATCAAGGCCATGATCGAGAAGTATGGTGAGGCTGAGGTCGACAAGAAACTGTGCAAGGGCGCGATCCGGATACTGATGGACTCGGGTCGATGCGTCTACACCTACTTCGGTGGCAGTTTCATCGAGGTCCCGCACGAAGAGGGGATAGCAGGCGGAGCCTGATTCCTCTGCGTTACTGAAATGCCTCTCCTGGGGGCAGGCATCTCCTGCCTGCCCCCGGCAGGGGATCCATGTCTGGTTAAACGAGCGTTCGAATGTCGCAAGAGGTGAGATATGTGTGCAAAGAAGGTGGTGAAGAAGCGGAAGAAGAGTTTCTCAAGCATGGGTTCAGGGGGTGGGGGAGGTGACGTTTCTTCGCGACGTCCGGTACATTTAGAAAAAAAGCCGCCCTGCAGCGACACCTGTCCCAGCGGCAACCGGATACGCTCATTCATTACAACTATCGCCCAGGCCGAGATGCGGGGCAAGCCGCAGGATCAGGCGATGCGGGAGGCGTGGGAGATCTACACCGACACGAGCCCGTTCCCGTCGGTCTGCGGACGGGTCTGTCCCGCTCCCTGCGAGACCGGGTGCAACCGGAAGGACCTCGAAGGGGCAGTCGGCATCAACAAGATCGAGCGCGCAATCGGTGATTTCGGTCTCGAGAACGATCTTCCGCTCGTGAGGCTCTCGGAGGAGGCGAAGCCGGAGAAGGTCGCTGTTATCGGGGCCGGACCGAGCGGTCTCTCATGCGCCTACCAGATGGCGCGGCGAGGTTATGGGGTCACTGTGTTCGAGGCGATGGAGAAGCCGGGCGGAATGCTCTTCTGGGGTATTCCGGGTTACCGTCTTCCCGAAGAAACACTGATGAACGAGATTCAGAAGATCCTCGATATCGGTGTAGATCTGAAATGCGGCGTGAAGGTGGGAGTCGACATCACGATCGATCAGCTGAAGCAGGATTACGACGCGGTCTATGTGGCCCTCGGGGCCCAGCAGGGAGTCACCCTGGGTGTCGATGGTGAGGAAGCGCCCAACGTGTACTCCGGCGTCGACTTCCTGAACCGTTTCCATCACGGCGAACAGCTTGATCTGGGCAAGGATGTCGTAACCATCGTGGTGGGTGGCGGTGACACCGCTATCGACTCCGCCAGGATCTGCAAGAGACTCGGCGCGAATGTCACGATCCTCTACCGCCGGACGAAGGCAGAGATGCCGGCGATCGAGGAAGAGATAGATGAGGCGCTGAAGGAAGGTATCATCATTGAGTTCCTGGCTGCGCCGATCGGTTTCAAGAAGGGTGATGACGGGCTGGTCACGGCCATGGTCGCCATCCGGATGGAACTGGGTGAACCTGATGATTCCGGTCGTCGCCGTCCCGTACCGATCGAGGGATCGGAGTTCGAGATCCCGGCCAGTGCCGTCATCTCCTCGATCAGCCAGCAGCCCGACTTCACCGGATTCGAGTCCCTGATAGAGGGTCGGGACTGGATCAAGGTCGACGAGAATGGTGAGACGAAGGTTGAGGGAATCTGGGCCGGAGGAGACACCATAGACCTCGCGCTTGTGACCGATGCCATAGGCCACGGGCGACGTGCGGCGGAATCGATGGTGGAACGGTTCACGGATGTGGCGAAGGAGCCGGACACCAGAGAGATCATCCGGACCGACAAGATGTTCCTTGATTACTTTCGGGAAAACCCGATGGAACGTGTCGAACCCAACCTTCTCGAGGTTGCGGAACGGATGAACGACATCGACAAAGAGGTCAATCTGGGCCTCGCCGCAGAGCAGGTGGTCCAGGAAGCGGCACGATGTATGAGCTGTGGGTACTGCATCTACTGTGAGAACTGCTGGCTCTACTGCCAGGAACAGGCGGTCATCAAATCGCAGGAGAAGGGTGAACTCTTCCTTTTCAAAATGGTGAACTGCACCGGCTGCGATAAGTGCGCGGAGATCTGCCCGTGCGGCTTCATCGTGATGCAGTAGCGGCATGATTGCTCCGCGGGTTCTCGTTGCCGGCCTCCGCGGAGGCAGCGGCAAGACGATCATCTCTCTGGGAATCGTCGGAGCCTGGCGCCGGCAGGGACATACCGTCGCCCCGTTCAAGAAGGGGCCCGATTACATTGACGCGGCATGGCTCACGTCAGCGGCAGCCGTGCCGTGTCGCAATCTCGACCTCTTCATGCATACCCCCGCTACCATCATCAATTCCTTCACCGGCTCGAGTACTTCGGCAGATGTCTCGGTGATCGAAGGAAACCGCGGGCTGTTCGACGGCATGGACACTGCCGGCACCTGCAGTACGGCCGAACTGGCGAAGCTTCTCCATGTGCCCGTCATCCTCTCGGTCGACTGTACCAAGGTGACCCGGACCGTTGCGGCGATGATCCTGGGGTGTCAGCGGCTCGATCCTGAAGTTGCCCTCCGTGGTGTCGTCCTGAACCGGATAGCCGGCCCCCGGCACCGGAAGGTGATCGAAGAAACGATCGGTGAAGTGTGCGGACTGCCGGTTGTAGGCGCTGTGCCGCGTCTTCCCGAAGAATCGTTCCCCGAACGGCACCTGGGTCTGGTCCCTCCCCCCGAACACCGGGGTGGGGAGGTCTCCCTCGAGAAAGCGATCGAGATGGCCGAGGAATACCTCGATCTCGATGCCATCTGGACTCTGGCCCATGACGCGCTGACACTAGAGAATATCGGTGCGGATCCGGCAGCAGAAGTGGACACCGGGGAACCGGTGACAGCGGTCACCCGGATCGGTGTATTCAGGGACGCGGCCTTCCAGTTCTACTATCCGGAGAACCTTGAAGCCCTTCAACGCATGGGAGCCGAACTCGTAGAGATCTCCCCGATGACCGACAGGGAAGTGCCCGAAGTGGATGCCCTCTATCTGGGAGGGGGCTTCCCCGAGACACTGGCTCCGGCACTGGCAGAGAACGGCTCCTTCAAGCGATCACTGCACCAGAAAGTTGAATCCGGACTGCCTGTCTACGCCGAGTGCGGAGGGGCCGTCTATCTCGGCAGAACACTCCACTACGAGGGGGCTGCGTACCCGATGGCCGGGATCCTTCCTGTCGATTTCACCTTTTCGACCCGTCCCAGAGGTCATGGATATGTAGAGCTGGAGACCGTTTCGGAGAACCCCTTTTTCACCGTTGGTGAGACCCTCAGGGGCCATGAGTTCCACTATACCGGCGTTGAGGGGTCATCATATAATGGGCTGTCGTTTGCGTTCAGGGTGCTCCGTGGTTACGGTTACGATGGTGAACGGGATGGTCTGTGCTACCGGAACGTACTGGCATCCTACACACATCTGCATGCGCTCGGATCGACTACCTGGGCACCGGCGCTCGCAGGTGCGGCAAACCGACATCGATCCGTCAGAATGAATCGTACAGAGACAACCACCGGGAAGGGATAGGCCGTGGCGATCATCACCATCTCACGAGGGGAAATGAGCGGTGGCGAGAAACTGGCGAGCTGTCTCGCCGATGTGCTCGGATATCGTGTGATAGCCCGGGAAGTCCTGCGGGAGGCTGCCAGAAGTCTGGGGGCGTCACCGGAGTTACTGACGGTGAAGTACGAGTCGGTACCGGGATTATGGGCACGCCTGACTCACGAACGGGAGATCTATACCCTCGCGGTGCAGACAGTACTCCTGAAATACTGCATCGAGGATGACCTCATCTACCACGGCCTGGCAGGAAGATACTTTCTGAGCGGTTTACCGGGGGTACTTCGCACACGTCTCATCGCTCCGATGGAAAAACGTGTGAAGGCTGTGCGCAGAGTGCATCATCACATGAGCCCGCAAGCGGCAGAGCATTTTCTGAAAGTCCAGGATCGGGACCACGCGCGCTGGGTAAAACTGATGTATGACATCGATTCCGATGATCTCTCGACATTCGACCTGGCGTTGAATCTGGAATCGATGTCGATCGACACAGTGTGTGCGATCATCACCGAGGTTGTGGCGGAACCGGCGTACCAGCGGACCGCGGAAACAATCGCGGCTCTGGAAGCGCGCGAGTCTGAATGCCGTGCGCGTCTCCAGGAGGCTCTTTCCAAACGTGATTGAGGCAGGATCTCCCTGGCGGGTAGATCGGATCCAGCCGGGTACGCCCGACCGGATCTTACAATAAGAACAAGGGAAGTGTAGCGTGGCGATCATCGCGATCAGTCGAGGCACGAAAAGTGGAGGCCTGGCGATGGCGGCATGCCTGGCTGAAGAGCTTGGATATCCCATCCTTGGTCGGGAAGTGGCCCAGGAAGCAGCAGCTGATCTGGGTGTTGCGGAAGGGGAACTGATCAACCGCTGGGAAACCCCGCCGCGGATGTGGGAGAAGCTTTCTGCCTCGACCAGGCTCTACAAGGCCGCCGTGCTCTCCGTTCTGGCCGATCATGCGGTCGAGGGTAACCTGGTCTACCACGGTCTCTGCGGACAGCTCCTGCTGCGCGGGGTGCCTGCAGTGGTACGCGTTCGCCTCATCGCGTCGCTGGAGACCAGGTTGGCAATCCTGCAGGAATCCGATGACATGGACAGGGCTGCCGCCGAACGATACCTCCACAATGTGGATGATGCCCGCGCCCGCTGGATCAGGATGATGTATGGAGAAGACATCAACGATCCGGCACTCTATGACATCGTCCTGAATCTCGATCAGGTCAATTTCACCGTGGCCTGTGGTATGCTGGAGAGCACCGTCAGGCAGACTGAATTCGATCTCACGGATGATGTCCTCAACCGCCTGAAGGACTTCCAGCTCGAATGTCACGTCAGACTCGCCCTGGCAAGCGCGGCCGATACCCGTGCCTTCGATTTCGAGATTGACGCGACCTCAGGCATCGTGTCGGTGGCAGGATCCGCGCCGGTCCTCCCGTCAGGCCGCACGGGAGACAGCATCCTCGAGGTTGTTCAATCCGTTCGCGGTGTGAAGGAAGTCAATTTCAATATCAATTGGTTCGACCCACTTCCTTAGAAACAGCAGAGGTCGGTATTGGTAATGACATCAGGAATAACAGCGAACAACCGGCTCATGGGAAGACCTGTGGGAATTTCGAAGAAAATTATTCTACAGATCAGCGTCATCCTTCCCCTGCTGATTCTGATCGCTCCAACTGAGGCAGCGGCAGCCCAGGAAGGTGTCCAGGCGGCGACCGGAGGTGACATCGCGTGGTGGGTCTGGCCGGTCGTCCTGCTGGTGCTCACATTCATCATGGGCATACTCGCGGCCCTGGGTGGGGTTGGCGGCGGGGTTCTCTATGTTCCCATCGTCAGCGGTTTCTTTCCGTTCCATCTCGATTTCGTCCGGGGAGCCGGACTCCTGGTGGCGCTGGCCGGTGCTCTGGCGGCCGGTCCGGGGTTCCTGAAGATGAACCTGGCCAGTCTCAGGCTGGCGATACCGGTGGCACTGATCGCCTCGACCTGTGCCATTGCGGGGGCGATGGTGGGACTGGCTCTTCCCACGAATATTGTGCAGACCGCTCTGGGAGCCACGATCCTGGGGATCGTCCTTTTGATGATGATGGCGAAAAAGTCCGAGTTTCCGGAAGTGAAGCAGGCAGACAGGCTGTCGTCGGCCCTCAGGATCTACGGTGTCTATACCGAGGCCAGTCTGGGTCGGGAGATTAACTGGAAGATCCACCGGACGGTACCCGGTCTCCTGCTCTTCATCGGTGTCGGGTTCGCCGCCGGGATGTTCGGACTCGGCGCGGGATGGGCGAATGTGCCGGTCCTCAACCTCGTTATGGGCGTACCCCTCAAAGTCAGTGTGGCCACGAGCAAGTTCCTGCTCTCCATTACCGACACTTCGGCAGCATGGATCTATATCAACAAGGGCGCGGTGATCCCGATGATGGTTGTGCCCTCTCTGGTAGGGATCATGCTGGGTTCAATGATCGGCGTCCGACTCCTCCGGGTCGCCAAGCCCACGTTTGTTCGCAAGATCGTCATCGGAATTTTACTCTTTGCCGGCTTGAAGGCCATCACCAAGGGACTCGGACTCCCGTTCATCTTCTAGGGTTGTTCCGTAACAGGGCACTAAAGATTACAGGGGCATCACCATGCACGAAGAATCGACCACAAAGGTCCCGGACAGCCTCGAGGAGCAGTTGCTTTACGCGAAGATCCTCGAGATCGGCATGTTCATCGGGCTGGGACTCCTGCTGGTAACGTTTTCTCTGTACGTCATGCGGATACTGCCGTCCACGATCCCCATCGAACAGCTAACTGATTACTGGACGATGAACGTCGACGATTTTCTGGAAGCGCTCAACGAACACTATCTGCACCAGGAACACCTCATGACCGGATGGTCGTGGACCTCCCAGATAGTGAAGGGGGATTATCTCAACTTCGTGCCGATCGTCATCCTCTCGGCCATCACCATCATCTGTTACCTGGGAATCACTCCGGTATTCATCAGGAAGAAGGACAGGGCCTACATGTTCATGGCGCTGCTGGAGGTAGTGGTCCTGACCCTGGCGGCGAGCGGGATCCTGACTGTCGGGCACTGATGATGAGATTTCTACCGGTCGGACTCAGTGTCGCGGGAGAGGATTGCCTGGTGGTCGGAGGCGGTGAGATCGGTACCAGAAAGGTCCTGAACCTTCGAAAAGCCGGCGCCCGCGTGACGGTTGTCTCCCCCACCATTACTGCTGAACTCTCCGGTCTGGTTGAATCGGAGGAGGTGCGATGGCTGGAGGAGTCCTTTCGGGCGGAACACCTCGAAGGGATGTTCCTGGCGGTCGCCGCGACCGATGACAGGGAGGGGAACGAGGATGTTGTGCGCGCGGCAAGAGAGTGTGGCGTACTCATCTGTGATGCTTCATCTTCCGATAGTTCTCAGGTGATCTTCGGGGCACTGCTCGAGGATGACGGGGTAACGGTGGCGGTCTTCACCGACGGTCGCGATCCGGGCCGGGCACGAAGCATGCGGGACCGGATATCGAACCTGCTCTCCGGTGGAAATTCCTGATTGGAGCGAGCCCGCGCATGTCCGCTTTCACGACAGATCGTCAGATCGACAGCAATTCGTCCCTGCCGGATTCCGCAGGGGCGCCGAGAAGGCGATGCGCGCTTCTGGTCGATGTGGAACGGCCTGCAGGGGCGGACTCCGATCGCGGCCGGATCCGATCCCTTGCGAGATTGTCTGAGGCTCTCTCTGCGTCCCTCCCCGCCGGATGGGATGTATATCTGGCACACAACCGCGATCAATCCTCGCTGACCGGTGTGATCGATGAGATCGTCGCTTCCGGATTCGAAGAACTGGTCGTGGTGCCCCTTTCACCGCAATACGCTCGGAACACGACCGGTGAGGTTATCCGGAATATCTATCACCTGCTGGCCGAATCGGGACTCCATCTCAACGTCGCCACGAGAACCGCCTGGTTCGACGATGTCGGGTATGTGAATGCCCACGCCAGATGCATCGCCGATTACGCGTCAGCCCATGCACTGGTTCCGCAGAACTGCCACCTGCTCTTCACTACCTCACTCCTGCCTGACAAGAACTCCGACAACGGTGATCCATACGAAGAACAGATGCAGTGGACGATCAGGCTCGTCTCCCAGCGCCTCGGATGGCCACAGGACCGACTGTCGGTCGCGTATCAGACCGGATCCGCGCCGGTTGAGAACCGGGATGCCGGGATAGGTGGTCGAATAGGGGCACTGGCCGAATCGGGGGAGAACCGCGTTCTCATCAGCCCGCTTCTGCCGGTCACCGGCCCAACCATGCAGGGGGATGTGAGCGATGTCGAGATCTACGAGTGCGGGGAGCTGGGCACCTCGGAGTCTTTCATCACCGCGTTGAAGAACATCGTGATGCGGGGTCCCCGGAGGATCACGTGGCCTGAGTCGGAACCGATTCTTGTGCCGGAACCGGAGAGAGGACCAGTTGCTGAGGATACCGATTCGCTGGTGATGATCGGTGTTTCGACCGCAAGGAATGCTCGCTCCTCACGGGGGCCGATGCTGAAACACTGCAATCCCGGCACGTTCGGATCTGTCAGGAAGCATCGGAAGGCGGTCCTGGAATGCCTTGATCAGGTGCGCGAGAACGGGTATGCGGAGGAGGCCTTCGTCTGGAACACCTGTCAGCGGGTTGAGTTCTACGGCTGGATAACCCGATTCGAAGAACCGGATGAGCAGGATCGGACGGTGAAGGAGATCCAGAGACTCTTTTTCGGATCGGGGGGCGATGGAGTTGAGGTGAACCTCTTCCAGGGAATGGAGGCCTGGCACCACCTGATGCGTACGGCCGCGGGACTGAACAGCGATCTGCCGGGCGATACCGATGTGCTGGCGCAGCTGCAGACTGCCTGCCGGATCGCCGGTCACTCTGAAATGAAAGGTCCGCGGTCAGAGGCATTGATGGAGAGCGCGGCCCGTCTGATCGAGGCCGTGCGTGCCGAGACTTCCTGGGGCAGATACGCGACCAGTTACTGCCATACGGCGCTCACCGGTGTGGAGCATGAAACCGGCACGAGGATGGATATCGGCCGCCATGTGGTGATCGGGGGATCCACGACCTCACACTCGATCCTGAGAACGCTGGCGGATGAGTACAGTGTATTCGGGCAGCGGAAAACGGCCGTCTACCGATGTCACCACGGACAGATGAAGCTGCTGCGAGCCGCCCTGGGAGACGGTCGGCGCCTGCGGGTCCACGCCTATTCCGAAGAGAGCGTGATCAGGGCCATCGCTGATGCCGATTATGTCTATTTCGGGATCGATCATCCCGATCCGGTACTCGATACGGCGATTCTCGGGGGTCTGCGTGATTTCGGGGAGAGACCCCTCATGATCATGGACTTCAATTCCTTCGGTTCCATGACCGATTCGGGTTTTCCCGACGGAGTGACCGTCTGGACTTCGAAAGATCTCGATCGCGTTGTGACGGCCCGCGCGGCGGACATGGCCTCAAGTGAAGGATTTCTGAAGGCGGTCGAGGAAGCGGGTGAATGGATCGAGGCCCGGATCCCGGGAAACGGGAAATAGATGCTGATCCTGATCGCCCATGGCAGCGCACAACCTGAATGGCGCGATTCGGTTGAAGGTCTCCTCCGCTCCGTGCAGGATGTGGCCGGAAAGGATGCCGTACAGCTGGCGTACATGGACCATGGGCCGCCCTCACTGATGGATACCCTCTCGGAAGCGATTCGCAGCGGCACGACGGCGTTCCGCATACTCCCTCTCTTCCTGACCGGAGAGGGACATGTCACCGGAGATATCCGACCCATGGTCGAGGAGGTCCGCGCGCGGTACGGGCATATCGACGTGGAATTACTGCCGGCGGTGGGGCAGCACCCGCTCTTCGGGGAACTGCTCCTCGAGATCATCAGTCAATCGGCGGTGTGACACCCTGAGAGGCCGGAGAATGTGCGGCAGATGATGAACAGAAACGATAATACACCAGGTACCGTATTCCTCGTCGGCGCCGGCCCCGGGGATCCGGGACTCATTACGCTGCGGGGAGTGGAGTGCCTGAAGAGTGCCGACGTCATTCTCTGTGATTACCTGGCGAATCAATCCCTCCTGGATTACGCGAAAACGGATGCTGAGATCATCATACTCGGCCGTCATGGATCGGGACGCAGCTACAGCCAGGATGAGATTGTCGAGATCATGCTCGACCGGGCGTATCAGGGACTGGCGGTCGTGCGGCTCAAGGGAGGGGATCCCTCGATCTTCGGGCGGGGCGCCGAGGAGGCGGAAGAGCTTCGCGCGGAGGGGATCCCTTACGAGATCGTGCCGGGTATCACCGCCGGTCTGGCCGTGGCTGCGTATGCCGAGATCCCGCTCACCCATCGCGACGAATCATCCGCCGTGGCCCTGATAACCGGTCGGGAACGGCACGATCGTGAAGTGTCGACCATCGACTACAGCACCCTGGCGACCTTTCCGGGAACGCTGGTGTTCTACATGGGAGTGAGCACGGCAGAGGAGTGGGCCACGGCCCTCATCGAGGGTGGAAAGTCGCTCGATACCCCCGTCGGAATCGTTCGATGGGTTTCGTGCAGGGAACAGGAATCCCACCGGTGCACGCTCGAGACGGTTGTGGAATACATTGAGGCCCACGGCATCGAACCGCCCGCGGTGTTCGTCATCGGTAACGTGGTCGATCGAGGCCCTGAACTCTCCTGGTTCGTGAAGGAGCAGGGGATCGATCCCCTGACTCAGAACACTCCCTGACTCAGAACACGCCCTGATTCAGGGTACGGCTCAGCGGGACAGGTCGAGTGCGGACCTGGCCAGGTCCGCGACGGTAGTCCGATGGCACTCACCATCGTGATAGTGATCCACTTCTCCTGCGTCGGATAGAAGTTCGAGTCGACCGGTCAAGCGATCGGCCTCCCCCATCCTCGACAACGCCCACACCGCCATACCGCGCGTTTGCGCATCGGGCGAATCGAGCGCTTCCGTCACAGCCGGCATCAGTTCGGGGCGTAGATCTTGAGGGATTTCGCCGAGCAGTCCCAGGGCCCTGAGTACCCCGGGCCTGAAGTGCCCGAGGTCCTCTTCCTCCATGGTGAGGAGGAAGGAGGCGGTAACCTCCAGGTACTCGGAGAACTGGTCGGGGAGTCGATGGACGATTTCCGCCATCATCTCGGGAGCGTGCCAGCAGATGCCGCCCGATTCCTCAGAGATCATCCAGAGCAGGCGTCGCAGGTGTTCCCAGACACTATCAGGGTCGATCGAAGCGAGTCGCAGGGCACAGATACCGGTCGCTTCTATCGCCCGGTATACGATCATGGGATCGCTGTCATAGGTGAGCGAGACAAGTTGTCCCAGAGTGCGTCGCCTCGCGGCGGCTACCTCTGCGACCTGATCCAGGTCTCCCTCTTCAAGCAGACCCCGAATCTGGTCTTTCAGTGATGTTCGGGCCATAGCTTCAATCTGAAATCTAATGCATCTCCCAATCGATGTACGGCTTCTTGATGTCAACCATCGCATTCACGATCAGCTCGACGAGGCCGCCATAGGTGATGCTGCTCTTCTCCAGCGCGTCGTAGTACTGCAGCATGTCACGGATTTCACCCTTGCAGTTTGAGCAGGGGGCGCAGATGTACTTTTTCACTTCCGGCCCCGGTTGGTCGGAAAAAGCGTCCAGGATCTGCTTGAATTTCGTCCGGCTGGCCACGTTTATCCGCCAGTCGGTGAAGTTGTTGACCGACATCACCGCGAAACCACTCCCGCCTCCGCAACAGTAGTTGTCTACACCGTGAGGGGTCATCTCCCGGAACTGCGGGCAGAGATACCTGAGGATCCTTCTCTGCGGCTCGACGATGCCGAGGTTGCGTACGATGTTGCAGGGATCGTGCAGGGTTACCGGGAAGTCGTTCCTGGAGGGATCGAACTTGATTTTGCCGCTGAAAACGATCTCTTCGAGCAGGGGGAGGAAGCTCTCCCGCTTCACCGACATCTCCCCGGTCAGAATTCGATCGGCGATCGTTATAAGGGCCTTGTGTTCGTGGCCGCATTCACCCATGACGATCTTGTTGACCTTCAGTTTCTTCGCCGTCTCGGCATGTTTCAGCGCGATCCGGGCGAGTTGAAAATCATCGTAGAAGAGGCCGTAGTTGACACCGTCATACCCCACCTGATCGGAGGAGAGAGTCCAGTCAATTCCTGCGGCGTTCAGGATGATCGCAAAGGCCCCCGGATTCTCAGGCCAGGCGAGAATCTCGCCGGCGTTATGCAGCAGCAGGACATCGGCCCCTTCCTTGTCCCAGGGTGTCACCACCTCGATGCCGGTCAGGTCGGTCACGTCCTCGTCGATGAACTCGATGTTGTCCTTGACCACGAGCGCATTCATCCCGGTGGATGATCCCACCTTGAGCTGGAGCACCGTGCCTTTCTCGTGCAGGTCCTTCGGAGCCCATCCCAGCTCCTGGCTGAAGAGCTTCCGGATCTCATGCGTTATCAGACCGTTATCCACTCCGATGGGACAGACCTGCGCGCAGCGCCGACAGAGGTTGCAGCGGTAGGCCAGTTCGGCGAGCCGTGTGATGGTGGTCCAGTTCAGGTCGACATCGGCACCATTGAGGGCCGCCGTGAACTTCCCGCCGGGCCTCGCGTACTTCTTCACCAGCCTGCGGAACACCTCTGATCGATAGGTGGGGCGGTAGATTTCATTATCACCACCGGCCTGGAAGACGTGACATGAATCACTGCACGTCTGGCACCCGACACAGTATTCCAGCGAGAGCATCAGGGGCTGGAGGAAGGTCCAGTTGTTCTCCCGAGAGAGGAGTTTCTTGAGCCCCTCGACGAACTGATCGACGTATTTCTTCTCTTCCTCCGCGTTCTCCGGTTTGGGGAGGCTCACGGCCACGAAACCGTCGAGGTTGCAGACCAGATTCTTCAGGGCGCCCTCACTGAGCTGCTTCCACTTCGGATGTTCTTCGAACTTGTCGTAGGGGGGCGGGAGGGGAACAAGCTCTTCAGGATTGATCGTTGCCAGGAATTCGTCCGGATTCTTCCCGATGTCCTTCACGCGGATCTTCTTACTCATCATTCGGTCTCCTCGGCGGGTGATGCGGTAGCGATATCCACCCAGTTCTTCCTGCCATCGGCCCCCAGATGGGGAGCGGCCCAGGTTACCGTCTGCTGCATCAGTTCCTGAACCTCAGCCTCCATCCTGCTTCCGGCCTCGAGAGGTTCGTCGTCCCATCGAACGTGATGGTATGTGAAGTACTTGGCGACGAAATGCATCATCTGGGTAAAGGGCAGGTAGGCGAGGAATACTCCGGTCACGATCACGTGGATCGTGAGCGGAACTGAAATCTCCCCGGACAGATTGACCGTCATGAGCGCCTGGAAGACCATCATCATCTCGTGCGGGAAATCCTCGATCACCGCAACCGCGTACCCTCCGCTGATAAAGAGGATCAGCAGCAGGATAAGATTGATGAATGATGCCGGTGTTGTTACCGGTTTCAGTCTCTGGCTGAAGAGCCGGCCGGCGAACAGGCCCAGTGCTCCGATGGCACCGAGAGCGTATCCGAATCCGGCCAGGATCGGCCCCCCGGTCTTCAGCAATCCCACACCCGGTTGCGGCAGATTCAGGAGTCCGGCGATGCCGCCGAAGATGAAAAGACACGCCATGACGAACAGGATGTAGAGTCCGAAGTGGAAGGGGAATGAGAAGAACCACATTCGTCGATTGTGTTCCCAGAGCGCCTTCAGGAACACGATCTCCTTGAACATGTAGATTCCCTCGTTGACCAGCGATTTCTCGCGCGGCTTGGTCCACCACTCCAGCTCCTCCAGATAGGAGCCGCCGTACTTGCTGCGCCCCTTTTCATGGGGCACCGGAGAGAGCTCCCAGCGGAGGTGGATGGGATACTTCGCGATTCTGATGGTCCTGGTGATGAAGGCCACGACCATGATCGCCAGCAGGAGATACAGCACCACAATCACTACTGAGGCGGACATCCCGGGTATTCTCCTCTATTGGCAGCCTGATCATTGGCTGCTCGTTGGTAATCGGACTGGCACTCTTTATCCAGAATAGTACAGGTGGCAGGTACTCCCTCTCCCCCCCCCCATCCCCGGTTCCGAGCGGGTTGTTTGCGTGTTGTCGTCATGTGCTCCCTGAGTCCCGCGAGGACGATACGTAATCTGGTGTGAAATATATCACGATTGATACCGCGAAACCAGTGCCGATAACGATTATCCAGAAACGGGGCTCAACCTCCTGATAACCGTGAAACCCTTTACCCATAAGGGCTGATCGACCGGTTGGATGTCTGTCATGTCATAATAGTGGACTAAATGGTCCGGTTTACTGGTTGCAGAACATCGCTCAGTATCCTAACGTTATTTACATAACCTCAGACCGCCCGGGACCGAAGCGGTAACCATGCTCATGTATAAGGCCGTGCGTCCGTCGGGCGGGAGACGTGTACATTTTGACAAGGCCGACCCGCGATGCCAGAGACCCTCCAGGAAGATACCACCATCCAGATCAAACAGAGCGTTGTCCGGCTCATCAGGGATGATATCACCGATATCGAAGTTGATGCGTTCGTGTATTATGCCCAGCACGATCTGGCCCTCGGATCGGGCTTCGGCGGTGCGATCGCGGTGCGCGGGGGGCCTTCGGTACAGAAGGAGCTTGATGAGCTGGATCCTCTGGAGACAGGCAATGCGATCATCTCTGGTGCGGGCAACCTGAAAGCAGAACACATCATCCATGCCGTGGGGCCCCGCTTTCGGGAAGATGATATTGAGGGGAAACTCCGCACGACGATGCTCAACACCCTCGCCAGGGCCGAGGAGAAGGGAATCGAGCGGATCGCCTTCCCGGCCATGGGCGCGGGTTACTACGGAATCCCTCCGGCGGTATCGGCGGCGGTGATGCTGGATGTGATCAAGACGCATCTGGAGGGGGAGACCGGCATCAGTGAGGTGATCATCTGCGTGTTCGACACTCCCCAGTTCGATGCATTCCAGTCAATAATGACGACTCTGAATTAGCCGGGTGGATCATACCATGAGCGAATTCCTGCACTTTTCCGAGCACACACTTCAAGAAATTGCCCTGGGTTTCATGGGGATCGTGTACATAACGCGTATCCTCTGGTTTCTCCGGTTCAAGGCGGGTGTTGACCGTCAGGCCCCCACGGGTCCCCCGTCGACTACGCCGAGAAAAGGGATTCTCTATTCGTGGGGCAATATCGCCATGCCCTGGGCAATGGAGAGCACACGGAAACAACCCCTGATGTACATTTCTTTTGCGCTGTTCCATATCGGGGTGCTCGTGGCCATTACGCTCTCTTTTATCATTCCCTATGGTCCTGCTCTCCTGGAGAGCACCTTCGTGGTCACTCTCCTGCAGGTCATTATCGGAACCGCGTTCGTGATCGGTGTAGCCAGGATCATCCGGCGGGCCGGCGGAAAGTACATGCGGGCGATCAGTTCGCCCGATGACTACTTCTCTCTCATTCTCCTGACGGTCTGGTTCTTCTTCGCGTTTCTTGCGGTTCCCAACCAGACCGGCAGCGGTGAGTGGCACCTTCTGACCTATTTCATTCTGACCGCGTTCTTCCTGGTCTACGTGCCCTTCAGCAAGATCTCCCACTACCTCTACTACCCGTTCACCCGCTACTACCTGGGCAAGACCCTCGGTCATCGGGGTGTCTTCCCGGTGCAGCGCGGCTAAGTGAACAGGCAGACCGGCGACGAAAGAGACGATTCCATGAGCGACAAGCAACAGAGATCCCAGAAGGCCGAAAAAGTCATTGAGAGGATGGGACAGAAACTGAACCGGCAGGTGGTCGGTTCCCTGGCGGCCTGTGTTCACTGCGGAATGTGCACCGAATCGTGCCACTACGTACTTGCCAATCCCGGGGACCCGACCTTTGCCCCGGCGTACAAGGCCGACAGGATCCGGAAGATCTTCAAGCGCCATTATGACTGGACCGGTCGTGTCTTTCCCTGGTGGGTGAAAGCGGGTTCGGTGTTCACCGATGAGGATCTGGAAGAACTGAAAGACACGGTATTCGGGAAGTGCACCAACTGCAGGCGGTGCACGCTGAACTGCCCGATGGGTGTCGACTTCGCCACGTTCAACCGGATGGCGCGGGGACTGCTGGTGTCTGTCGGGGTGCAGCCGGAAGGTGTTGCCGTCGTCAGCAAGGACCAGTGGGAACTCGGCAACCAGATGGGTGTGCTCAAGGAGGATTACCTCGACACGCTCGAGTGGATGGAAGAGGAACTCCAGGATGAAATGGAGGATCCCAGCGTCTCGATCCCGGTCGACAAGAGCGACTGTGAGGTGCTCTACGCCATCAATCCGCGTGAGGTGAAGTACGATCCACGAAGTATCGCCGATGCCGCGAAGATCTTTCACGCCGCCGGTGAGAACTGGACGATGCCGAGTGAAGGGTGGGATCAGACGAACTTCGGACTCTTCTCGGGTGATGATGCCCTGGGCGGATCGGTCGCCCGGCGACTCTACGAGAAAGTTATTGAACTGAACGCGAAGACACTGGTGATCTCCGAATGCGGTCACGGCTATCGCTCGACACGCTGCGAGGGCCCCAACTGGGCAGGGTTCGACGTTCCCTTCGAGATGGAGAGTTCGGTGCTGACCATGCTCAGGTACATAAAGGAGGGGCGGATCAAGGTCGACAAGAGCCGGAACACCCAGCTGGTAACGTTCCACGATTCATGCAATAACGCCCGGAGTTGCGGACTCGTCGAGGAGCCCCGGGAACTGCTGAATCTGGTCTGTGAGAACTTCCAGGAAATGTACCCGAACCGCGCGGAGAATTTCTGCTGCACGGGTGGTGGTGGGGCCATGTCGATGTCGGAATACACTCCGGCCCGCCTCAAATCCGGTATTATCAAGGCCAATCAGCTGAAAGAGACCGGCGCTGAGGTGGTTGTGACGTCCTGTCACAATTGCGTCGATGGATTATCTGATGTAATCAAACACTATGAGCTGGGCATGGAAGTCACCCAGCTGGTGAATCTGGTGGCCAATGCGCTGGTGATCGAGGAGAAGGTGGTCGTACCGGTCGAGGAGGTCATAGCAGTTGAGGAAGTCGTACCGATCGAAGAGGTCCCGGTCGCTGTCACCGCAGAAGAGGTTCCGGTTGCAGTCGCGGCCCGGGCCCTGCCGCTGTCGGGTCGGGTAATCGTTGTCGCTGATGATGAGCCTGACCAGGTTGAGTTCCTGGCGGCCGTTCTCGAGGACAATGGCGCAACGGTCCACCGGGCTGGTACCGGGGACGAGGCGCTCGAGCTGGCTCGCAGGGAGAAGCCCGATCTGCTCACACTCGACCTGCACATGCCGGGTCGCGACGTGGGTGAGGTCTTCGAGATGCTCCGGAATGATCCGGAGCTCGAAGAGCTGAAGGTCTGTATCATCACGGGCAGGCCGGAGCTGCGAAAGCTCATCTACGATCGATCCGTCAGGCGTCCCGAAGGATATATGGACAAGCCGGTCGACGAAGAGAGGCTGATGCTGAACGTTCGCAAGATCCTTGAACTGGCGCATGAATAGGGATAGCGTTCACAGGATGGATACGCAGTACAAACAGTACTTCCAGTACTTCGAAGAGATGCCCGGGTATGTAACGGTTCAGGACCGGGATTTCCGGATCATAGATGCCAACAAGCGATTCAGAGATGACTTCGGGGATTTCGAAGGCCGTCACTGTTACCAGGTCTACAAGCAGCGTTCCGATCGATGCGAGGTATGCCCGGTCGCCAGGACGTTCCGGGATGGTTTGCGTCACGAGAGCCAGGAACAGGTTCAGACGAACGACGGCAGGGAAGTGAAGACGATTGTCTACACGAAGCCGGTCCGCGATGACTCCGGTGAGATCACGGCCGTCCTGGAAGTATCGACCGATATCACCCACATCCAGAATCTCCATGAGCTTCTGAGCAGAAGCCAGCAGCGTTACCGCCTGCTCTTCGATGAAGTACCCTGTTACATCTCCATTCAGGATCACGACCTGAACATTATCGAGGCCAACCGGGCCTTCCAGGAGGCGTTCGGGAACAGTCTGGGCTTGAAGTGCTTTGAGGCTTACAAGCACAGGAGTGAACCATGCGCCCCCTGTCCGGTGCAGGAAACACTCGATGATGGCCGGTCTCATTCGCGTGAGGAATGCGTAACATCCCGGGACGGCCGTCGAATCAATACCCTGGTTACGACTGCCCCCCTGAGGGATGAGATGGGCAACATCACCAGTGTGATGGAAATGAGCGCCGACATCACAAAAATACGCGAACTCGAGGACAGGCTGACCTCTCTCGGGCTTCTGATCGGTTCGGTCTCTCATGGATTGAAAGGATTGCTGAACGGCCTTGCGGGAGGGATGTACCTCGTCGATACCGGCATGTCAAAAGGCGATGAGGAACGGGTGGAAAAGGGGTGGAAAACCATCAAACGGAATGTCGCCCGGATCAGCAGTATGGTCTCGGATATCCTCTATTACGCGAAAGACCGGGTGCCCCACTGGGAACCCCAATCCTCAGTGACCATTGCCGAGGAGGTATACGCTTCGGTGGAGAACCGGGCAAGGGAACAGCGGGTCGAACTCATAACCTCCTTCGATCCTGACGCGGGAGAGTTCCAGGCCGATGGTCAGGCGATCCGCGCCCTCTTGATGAATCTCCTCGAGAACTCGCTCGACGCGTGCCGTCTGGATGAGAAGAAGAGCGAACACAAGGTGACATTCCACCTGCGCGGATTGCGCGACTACGTCGAATTTGAAGTTGAAGACAATGGAATCGGGATGGACCAGGAGACCCGGGAGAAAGCCTTTACCCTCTTCTTCTCCTCAAAGGGAACCGGAACGGGGCTCGGACTGTTCATATCCGACAGGATCGCCAACGCTCACGGCGGATCGATCAAACTTGAATCTGAACCTGATTCAGGATGCCGCTTTGTTGTACAATTGCCTCGCGAAGCTCCAGTTGATGAGGAATCAGCAGAGGAAACGGACGCAGACAACACGCTCTCGAGTGAAAAGGAAGTGACTCATGGCTGACGCTGGCAAGCTCGTGCTGGTGGTGGACGATGATCCTGACGCGCGTGATTTCCTGGTCACGGTTCTGGAGGACAACGGGTACGCAACGGTGTCGGCAAAGGACGGTTCCGAGGCTCTTGAGGTTATTGAGCAGCAGAGGCCTGACCTGGTCACTCTCGATATCACCATGCCTGAAAAATCAGGTGTTGCCGTATATCGGAAACTGAGAGAGGACGAGCAACTGCGGGATATTCCGGTAATCATCGTCACCGGTATATCTGATGATTTCGAAAAGTTCATCTCTTCCCGCCGCCAGATTCCTCCACCTGATGGCTTCATTCACAAACCCCTCGATCCACCGCACCTGATAAATATGGTGAGTGATCTGATCGGGTAGCTCGTTCCCGCCCGGTAACGGCCCTTTTCGTTCCCGCCTCGGGAACCATATAACTCTGGACGCTTCGGCACTCTTGATATATCAACGTTATTACAGAGCGGTGCACTCAGTCGTTATGGTTCGGCTGATATGGCAATTTCACTTCAATCGTGATATATATCACACATTACTGCACCATGAGACCCGTTGCTGCCGTGAGGAGGTGAGTCCCTGGTGCGTCTCAAAAGAGTGGTACTTGAGCGACTGATGCGGTACCATCGGTTCCTTGCCCCGGCAACAGTCGCAAAGCCGATTCAGACGATCACAAGCGCTCAGATAGCCGAAGCCCTCGATATCGATCCCACCCAGGTCCGCAAGGACTTTGGCGCGATCGGACTCGTGGGTGTCGGTCGAGTCGGCTATCAGGTTGAGGATATCTGCTGCACCATACGGCAGGTCATGGGATTTGATAATGAGAACAGAGCGGTGCTCGTCGGCGCGGGACAGCTGGGTGGCGCATTGCTTGCCTATCCCGGCTTTGACAAATATGGCCTCAAGATCGTCGCGGTATTCGACAATGATCCCGCCAAAATCGGCCGGAAGATAGATGGATTCACCATCAAATCGATACGTGCGCTGAAGCCGTTCATCAGAAAACACGACATCGAACTTGCCATTCTCTCCACGCCTGTTGAGGTATCCCAGACCCTTACCGACCGTCTCACGTCCGTTGGCATCAGGGCAATCTGGAATTTCACACCTACCAGACTGACAGCACCACCCGATGTGCTGATACGCAATGAACATATCTCTCTGGGTCTCTCCGAACTCATCTACTACCTGAAACAGCAGCGGAACAATACATAACTGGACCAACCGGAGGTTATCAGTGGCAGACATCAAAGGCACAAAAACTGAAAAGAACCTGCTTACGGCGTTCGCCGGTGAGTCTCAGGCCAGGAATCGCTACACATTTTTCGCCAGCGCGGCCAAAAAGGAGGGATTCGTTCAGATCTCGCACATCTTCGAAGAGACCGCGGCGCAGGAAAAGGAGCATGCCGAACGTTTCTTCAAGTTCCTGGAAGGCGGTGACGTGGAGATCCAGGCGGCGTTCCCGACCGGAGTGACAGGTACAACCGCAGAGAACCTCAGGGCGGCAGCCTCCGGTGAACATCACGAATGGGAAAGCATGTATCCGGAATTCGCGAGTATTGCGAGGGATGAGGGTTTCACAGCGATCGCCGCAACATTCGAGGCCGTCGCGGTGGCCGAGAAGCAGCACGAGAACCGCTATCTCGGATTATTGAAGAACGTGGAGGCAGGTACGGTGTTCAAGAAGGAGGACGGGGTCATCTGGCGCTGCCGCAACTGCGGATACCTCCACGAAGGTGATGAAGCACCCGAGACCTGCCCGGCGTGCATCCATCCCCAGGCTCATTTCGAGCTTCTGGCGGAGAACTGGTAGAGGCGCGGTGTCACTCTCGGTGCCGACATCTGTCACGTGACAGGACCCTCGATGAAACGGAGCGCGGTGAGCAGGCCGAGCCGTGCGCACCATCCCATGTTCCACGGTTCCCGGTCAGTCGTGTTTTCCGGTGTGTCACCAGCCGAATGGTAGAAGGCATCTCCATCGACCGTAACCATTCCTTCTTCTTCGTCCTCATACCAGTTCACGGGGGAAAATCCGGGAGTCACCGGGAGGGGATTGAGTCTGCTCCAGGCGGATGTATAGACCGTAATGGAAGGTACGATGTTTTCGCCGACAACCCGTTCCGACTGGAAGACGTATGAGTCGGTCCCTCCCTGGCTCTTCGTGCTGGCAAAGCGTTCGGGGAATCCCGCCTGGCCGAGATGATCACCGGCAACGGTGCGGATGATGGTGATAAGCCCGATGTTGACTTCTATATCATCGGGTTCGAAATAGAGTGCGTCCCGCCATGAACCGAAACCGGCCTGGTCATAATTGATCACACCTTCAAGGTGAGGTTCTTCATCTGAGACCCTCTGGATGTACTGGATGGTGGATCCGATTTCGGTGCCCCATGAGATGAAACGGATGTCGTAGGCGGGACGGGCGATGAGACCGGAATGAACAGCTTCGCTCAGAACGCGACCGATCTCGAGGACCACGGCAACTCCTGAGGCGTTATCATCCGCGCCGGGGCCTCCTGAATCGGAGTCGCCGTGACCGCAGATGATGAAGTACCGGGATCTATCCAGGCCGGGAAGGGTGGCGACCACGGTCTTCGGGCTTCCCCTGCCGGTACGGGCAACCAGCTTCACCCGGATCTCTGTCCCGCTGGTCTCCTCGAGCCGGGCGCGCAGAGCGTCCGCCTCCTCGGAAGCGATCCGGAAAACGGGGACGTTCCACTCTCCGCGCAGTCTGCCCGGAGTCGGCCAGCCTGATGGAGAGGACCGCCCCTCGTGGAGGACAGCAAGGCAGCCGGCAGCATCTTCCGCGCTCGGGTTCCCGGAAGTGAGCCACACCGCTCCCTCTGCCGGTGTGAGGGAGAGCAGACCGGTTGCGTCAACCGACGGAGATCCTCCGTTCGGCCAGGCCATGGTGATGTCAGCTCCCCCGACCACCGACACTTCCCACTCATCCTCTTCGTGGAACGGAACCTCTGCGCCCTCGTGGATTTCCACCTCAAGACCCGCCTCACTGAACTCATTTGCCAGCCAGGACGCCGCAGCATCACCCGAGCGGGTACCTCCCATACGGGGGCCGAATGCGCAGAGATTCCTGACCGCCTCCTGCATGCGCTCCTCGGAGATCATACCCGCCAGCACACGTTCGAGTGCTGGATCCTGGCGATTGGTGGACCGAACTGCAATCCGGACATCAGCTGCCGGCTGCGGGGAGGATGTGGACTGAGGAATAAGAAGAAGCGGGAAGAGCAGGGCGTGCATGGTCCGCATGGTCAGGCTCCCTTGGTATCTCGTATCAGACTACGTGAAACTCGTTGATCGAGCGCCCCTCATCGAATCTGGCCAGATCGAGGGAGGAAATATCGAGTGTGTGCGCGCGACCGTCCAGGATCTCCTCGGCCATCAGCAGACCGCAGGCCGGTCCATGCTGGAATCCATGCCCGCTGAATCCGCAGATCACCAGGAACCCTTCAACCTCGGGTACTCTCCCAAGGATGGGGTGAGCATCAGGAGTAACCTCGTAGAGACCCGCCCACCGGCTGGTGACTCCCGCCTCCGCCAGCACCGGCAGGCGTCGCATCGCCGATTCCAGGTGTATTGATTCCCACGTCTCATCAACGGACTGATCAAACCCTGCCGGTTCATCCGTATTCGACATGCCGGTGAGGATGCCCGGTCCCTCCCGGTGGAAATAAAGGGACTGCGCGAAATCGATGATGAAGGGGAAATCGGAGGGGATCTGCGGGATGGGTGTGGTCACCGCTATCTGGCGGCGAACGGGGACGACGGGGAGGTCGATGCCCGCCATCTCTCCGATCCCGGCAGCCCAGGGACCGGCGGCGTTCACGACGACAGGCGTCGACACATCTCCCCGGTCGGTGGTCACACCGGAGATTCGGTGATTGTCCATCGTGATACCGGTCACCGTGACGCCGTTCATGAGCCGTGCACCCGATCTTCTCGCCGCGGACACGTACCCCTGTACAACACCCGAAGGATCGGCCAGACCATCGCGAGGGTGGAAGGTGCCGGCCAGCACTCCATCCAGATCGAGGAGCGGCACCCTCCGTGCGATCTCCTCCGGTTCGAGCCACTCGGTTTCCACTCCCAGCCGGTGCTGGATTTCCACGCTTCGCCGAAACGCCTCAACATCCTTCGTTCCGGTCAGAAGAAAAAGATAACCGCACCTTCGCAGATCGATCGGTTGTCCGATCTCCTCCTCGAAGCGATCGAGCATCGGGAGACTCAGAAGAGAGAGGCGGATGTTGATGCCGGTGCTGAACTGGTAGCGGATACCGCCGGCACACTTCCCTGTGGCCTCGATACCGAAGAAGGGATGCCGTTCCAGAAGTACCACATTCTCACAGCCCCGGCTGGCTAGATGGTAGGCGGTACTCACCCCCATCACTCCGCCTCCGATGATGACGACATCTGCTGTTCCGGGCAGTTCCATGTTCATCGCCTCTACGCTCGGATTCTCCGAACCGTTCCTGCTATGCAGGGAGAGTGGGACCGGCTCACCGTTTCATGCTACACTCTTTACCCGGTTCTGCCATAGACAGGAAGGTGATGGGACCTTCCGGGAGGTGGTCATGAAGATTCTCATTATTCCCCTGTTGCTCGTCGTGATGATACCACGGGAGGTCCATGCCCAGCGCTATTCCCCGCTTGAACAGGGTCGCAGTGCGATGTCACTGAGGCAGTCGGCCGCTCTCGCGCTGACCGATGCCACGAGGGAGGACCGGTGCCTGCGGACCGGTCGATCGATCGGTATGTTCGCCGGCGGCGCCATGGGAGTCTTCACTCTCTACATGGGAACACAGGGTGAACTGGATGGCCCCTACTGGAAGACCCTGGCGATCGGCATCCCGGCAACGATCATCGGAGCATACGTCTGCTCCAGGAGCACGGAGTGGGTGACACGGAAACTGCTGGATGCCCGAAAAGGGATCGGCGGATCGGCGCTGAGGGGAGCAGCGTACGGATTCCTGGATGGCGCTGTCACCGGTATCGCCAGCATGGTTCCGATCCTCGGACTCGGTCATCTGCTCGGCGCGATCGAATTCAATAACGATATGGGTCTGCTGGGCGTCCTGGGAGCCGCGACCATCGGAGGCGCGGTCTTCGGCGGGATGATCGGTGCGGCCGCGGGACTCGTGTACGGACCGGGTATCTCGATCCACATGAAATTCTGAATCGAAAAGGAGCAGAGCCATGCCGCGTTCAACCGGAACCACCCGCAGCTCAATTGTGTTCTCCCTGCTTCTGGCTGTAATACTGCTGCCGACCGGTGACCTGTGCGCCCAGGAGGGATTCACCATCGAACAGGTGCTGAGTCCGCCCTATCCCTCGAACCTCGTCTCCGCCCGGCAGGCGGACAGGCTCGTCTGGATAGCCTACGAAGCGGGTCTGCGGAACGTCTACACGGCGGCGGCGCCTGATTTCGAGCCAGTTCGGCTGACACGATATCTGGCCGATGACGGCAATGATCTCACGAGCCTGAGCATCTCGGACGATGGCTCGACCGTGGTGTTCGTTCGCGGCCACACACCGAACCGTGGAGGGTGGATCGCGAACCCCACAAGTAATCCCGGAGGGGCGGAACGGGTGATCTGGGGAATGAGAACTTCGGGAGGAGAACCGTGGCGGATCGTCGAAGCGAGCAGTCCGGTGCTCTCTCCCGACGGACGGTGGGTCATCTACACGCGTGACGGTCAGATCTTCCGGATGCCGGTGGATCCTCACGAACTGGATGCCCGGGACCGTGATCGGGAAGAACCGCTCTTCCTGGCGTACGGATCGAATTCAAGACCCGTCTGGTCACCCGACAGTGAACGGATCGCCTTCGTCAGCAACCGGAACGACCACGCCTTCATCGGTGTGTACGACACGGCGACCAGGAACGTCTCCTATCTCGCGCCCGGGGTCGATCGGGATTCCAGTCCGACCTGGTCACCCGACGGGAAGCAGATAGCCTTCATCCGCAGACCGGGAGCTTCCTTCGGAGAGCAGGCCGGTTCGGGGAGCGCGGGTTTCACGGGAGGACGTTTCCCGGGAGGAGGCGGTCGCCAGGCCGGGCCGCCTGACGGACTCCGGAGAAGCGCCTTTTCCGGAGGATACCGCCTCTCACTCTGGGTGGGAGATGTCACCAGCGGGGAAGCCCGCGAGTTCTGGCACGCCACTCCACAGGACACGGTATTCGTCGGCATCCGTTCGATCGAGTGGGCGGGTGAGCACGTCCTCTTCCAGGTGGAACGGAACAACTGGCGTCACTGGTTCTCGATCCCCGTAGCGGGGGGAGATGATGAGCCTGTGGACCTGACGCCGGGCGAAGGACTGGTCGAGTTCATCAGCGTTTCCGGCGATGGATCGTTTCTCTACTATGGCACGAACGCGGGGGATATCGACCGTCGACATCTCTGGCGAACGCGCACGCGGGGCGGCAGGAGCCGGCAACTGACCGAAGGGGAGATGATCGAGACCTATCCGGCGATCCTTGCCTCAGGTGACCGGGTCGCCCTCCTGCAGGCGGGACCGCGCCAGACCCTGTCGGTCGCGCTCATGCCCGTGCGGGGCGGGGAGCCGGAAATTATCTTCCCGGTGCCGGGAGATGCATTTCCCGCCGCCCGGCATGTCATTCCCGAAAATGTCGTGCTCACCGCCGAGGACGGCCTCGAGTTCCACAACCAGGTCTTCGTACCCACCGATATCCAGCCGGGAGAACGACGCCCGGCGGTTCTCTTCACCCATGGCGGTCCCCAGCGCCAGATGCTGCTCGGATATCACTACCGGCATTTCTACCACATGGCCTATGCCATCAACCAGTATCTCGCAAACAGGGGCTACATCGTCATCTCGGTGAACTACCGGAGCGGCATCGGCTATGGACGGGAGTTCCGGAGCGCGCCTGATCGCGGCGGTCGGGGGAACTCCGAATACATGGATGTGGCCGCCGCCGGCCGCTATCTGCAGAGCCGGCCTGACGTCGATCCTGAACGGATCGGGCTGTGGGGCCTCTCCTATGGCGGGATACTTACCGCCCAGGGACTGGCCAGAAACTCCGACATCTTTGCCGCAGGAGTGGATATCGCCGGGGTACACCTGTGGGGCAGCTCGATCGATCCGGAGAGTGTTTCGTACCAGTCTTCATCGATCGCCGCGATCGACGAGTGGACCTCACCGGTGCTGCTGATCCATGGAGATGATGACAGGAACGTCGAGTTCTCCCAGACCGTTGGTCTGGTGCAGCTGCTCAGGGCACACGACATCTATCACGAGCTGATCGTGTTTCCCGATGAGGTGCACGATTTCCTGTTGCACGAGCGCTGGCTGATCGCGTTCAACGCGATGGATGACTTCTTCGACCGGTTTCTGGTGAAGAAGTAGGGTTCCGGTCACTCGTAACGGATCACCACCAGTGGATCGACATTGGTCGCTTTGAACCCGGGTACGATCGTGGCAAGCAGTGAGACGCCGATCACGACGACAAGGGCGATGACCAGACTGACGGGATCGATGGGTGTCACGCCGAAGAGCATGCTGCGCATCAGCTGACCCATTGCCAGAGCCAGCGGGAGTCCGATCGCCAGACCGAGCAGACCGAGGCGCCCCCCGAGGCGCATTACGAGCCGCAGCACATCGTTCTTCTGCGCTCCCAGAGCCATGCGGACACCGAATTCGTGTGTCCGTCTGGTCACCGTATAGGTAATCATGCCGAATAATCCCGTCGCCGAGAGGAGCACACCAAGGCCGGTGAAGAAGAGTGCCAGCCACATGATCAGTTCCCGCTCATAGGTCGTATTGCGCATGATCTGATAGAGGGTCGTCATCGGGAAAACGGAGATCTCGCTGTTCATGGCGCGGATCTCCAGGCGGATCGGCTCGACGACAGGTGTCAGGTCGCCGCCGGTGTAGACCAGGAGCAGGTAGTCCCACCATGGCAACTGTCCGATCGGCGTGTAGAAGTACGGTTCGGGAGCTTCTTCCATATTGTTGTATTTACCGTCGGGCACGAGGCCGACGATCTGTACCACCTCGTCTCCCGGACTGTTGAGGATCACTGTCTTGCCGACCGGGCTCTCACCGGGCCACCAGATCTCGGCCATGGTCTGATTCACCATGATCACCGGCGCGCTGTTCGCATTGTCGGTATCGGTGAATGCCCTGCCCTGAAGGATCGGTATATCAAGCGTCTCGAAGTATTCCTGCTCGACGATGTTGAACTTGATCGCCTTGCCCGACTCACTCCAACCCTCCCCGCTGTCGGGTATATAGACCCTCCGGGTCGCGCCGCCACCGGACGGGAAGAAGGGCACATGCCGTGAAATGGTGGCATTCATGACTCCCGGGACAGCCCGAACCCGCTCCAGGAGATCGATGCTGAACGACCCGGCCTCGCTGCGACCACCAGGGGGATAGATCTGGGCGATGAGGATGTCTTTTCGGTTGAAACCGGGATCGGCCTCATACACCTGGTTGAAGCTCCGCAGGAGCAGCCCGGTGGAGGCGATGAGGACGAACGAGAGCGCGAACTGCCCGATCACGAGCAGGTTCAGACTGCCGGTCCGTGTACCTCTTCGATCGATCGAAGTGACACCTCCCTTGAGAAGGGGAACCAGATCGGGCCGGGACGCGTTCAGCGCCGGGAGGAGACCGGTCAGCACGGTGGTGAAGATCCCGAGGAAGAGCGCAAAGAGGATCGTGCGATCATCAAGGGTGAAACCGAACTCGATGTAAAAGGGAACCGACGGCATGAGTGAGGGAAGGATGTGCAGAACCCATTGCGCCAGAAAGAGGCTGATTACGATCGCGATCAGGGAGAGCGTCATCCCCTCGACCAGTAATTGCCGGATGATGTGCCCCCGATTGGCGCCGGTGGCAAGGCGTACGGCCATCTCGCGCTGGCGGGTGACCGATCTGGCAAGCATCAGACCGGAGACGTTCGCGCACGCTATCAGCAGCACCGCCCCCACGATGGCGAAGAGGAGCATGCCGATGGAGGATGACTGACTGTTCTGATACGCGACCTCGGTCTGAACTACCGCCTTTTGGTCGGTCTGCGTTGAGAAATCCCTCAATTCGAGCCGGCGCATGAAGGTCTCGAATTCCGCCTCGGCCATCGATGCCTCTATCCCGGGCTCCAGGCGACCGATCAGGTAGAAATCACGGGACTCACGTGAAATCCGTTCCTCAGGATTGCCCCAGGTCTCAACAGGGAACCAGACATCGATCGGAATCATCCGGTTCAGGCCGTAGAACGACGGGGATGCGATACCCGCCACGACCCGGTCCCGGCCCGTCACCTCGATGGTACTACCGATGATGTCGGGGTCACCGCTGAAGTGCCGCTGCCACAGGCTGTGGCTGATCACCACCATGGGCTGGGCCTGGATATCGAGCGGGTCCTCTTCACTGAACATCGTTCCCAGATGGGCATGTACTCCCAGCACGTCGAAGAAATTCCTCGATACCACGTCCGCCAGCAGGTTGACGGAGTACTCCTCACCCTGGAGACTGGCGCCCCGGTGCTGGATCGCAGCCAGACCGGAGACCGACTGCGCCCCATCGCGGATATCCTCATAGTCGGGCCATGAGAAACTGCCCATGGCGATCCGGTCACTGCTGGCGAATACCCGCACGACCTCGCGCGGCGACTCATACGGCGAGGGACTGAGCCAGAGCCAGTCGACGAGACTGAAGATGACCGCGTTCAGGGTAATGGCCAGGACCAGGGAAGTGATCGCCAATGTAGAAACTCCGGGATTCTTCCGTATCACCCGAAGACTGTGCCGTAGATGGCGCATGGTACCTTTCGTCCTTCCCTTACTTGTAATAGAGCGTCTTCACCGGATCGATTCTCGTCGCCCTGTGGGCCGGTACGAAGCAGGCCAGGAGCGCGACCACGATGAGCATCGCGCAGACGGCGACATAGGCAGCCGGATAGACGGGTGAGATTCCGTAGAGCTGAGAACGAATGAACTGGACCGAGATGAAAGTCCCGCCGACTCCGAGCACCAGTCCGATACCTATCATACCGAGTCCCTGCAGGATGACGTTCCGGAAGATCCTCTGCGCGCTGCTGCCGAGCGCGAGCATGATTCCGAGTTCACGGGTGCGCTGGTTCACCGAGTAGGCGAGGATGCCGTAGATCCCGATGGCCGCGAGGAAGAGAGCAACGCCGGCGAAGATCACCAGCAGGAGCATGGGCGACCGGCGTGACTGCAGGGAATCACTGATCAGGTCCTCCATGGTCTCGACGCCAAAGAAGGGGAGTTCGACGTCGAAGTCGGTGATCGTCTGTCGGATCGCGTTGGTAAGGGATGCCGGCTCGACCGCAGTCTTTACCGTCAGGCTGAAGAAACCTCTCGGGGCCTGCCGGTAGGTGTAGTAGTAGGCACCGACCGTCTCCTCCACAGTGAGCTCGTTCTGCTTGACCTCCCCGACGACACCGATCACCCGCCAGAACATGCTCTCATCAGCCTCCATCCCGGGGACCCCGGTGAACATGCGCTGTCCGACCGGACTCGAGTCAGGCCAATACCGGTTCGCGAGCCACTCATCGATGACGATGACCTGCTCGGTTCCCTCGGTGTCCATTTCCTCGAAGTACCGTCCCTCGAGCAGGGGGATCCCCATCGTCTGGAAGTACCCCGGTCCCGCCCACATCGTTGCCGGGGCCAGCAATGATTCCCCCGGCTGCGGCTGGTATCCCTCAGGCATGATGACATTCGCCGAGTTACTGCCGGTGAAGGGGAGTCCGGTGATAACCGCCGCATCGGTGACACCGGGGAGGGCGCGTACCTCCGTGAGTAACTGGTCGATGAACTCCCGGCGGCTGGCAGCGTCTCCGTAACTCGATCCGGGCAGGGAAAGATAACCGGTCAGGATCGATTCAGGATTGAAACCAGGATCGATCTTCAGGACCTGCCGGAAACTGCTGAAGAGCAGACTGGCCCCGATAAGCAGGACGAAGGCGACCGCGACCTGGAAGACAACCAGGGCATTGCGCAGCAGTGAAGCTCGTTTCCCTCCGGTGATTGTGCGTCCCTCCTGCCGGAAGACACTGCTCAGATCAAGCCTGAAAATTCTGAACAGCGGTATGGCGCCGAAGAGCACACCGGCACCGACGGCCAGCATGAGGGTGAAGAGCAGGACCGTACCATCCAGGCCGATCTCCGCGCCTCTGGGGACCTGGTCGGCGCCCAGAACGGTCAGCAGTTTCAGCCCGAGCAGGGCGACACCGATGCCGAGGACTCCACCGATGACCGAGAGGAGGACACTCTCGGAGATGAGCTGGCGGGTGAGCCGTTTCCGGTCGGCTCCCAGCGCGAAGCGGGTGGCGAGTTCCCCCATCCTCGCGTTCGATCTGGTGAAGAGGAGGTTGGCGATGTTCACACAGCCGATGAGCAGAACCAGGAACACCCCCGCCCAGAGCATGTAGAAGGAATCCCTGATGTCCCTGACAAGGAATTGCTGCAGGTCGTGGACCTGCGTATGGAAGCCGGCATCCTCGAGGATCTGGACGGCGTTGGGGATCGGGGACTGTTCGGTGAGGGCAGCGTTCAGCACGTCGAGCTGGCTTATCGCCTGATCGATGGTGGCGCCGGGAGCGAGACGGGCAAGCATCTGGAAGTTGTTGCTGTGCAGTGACTGCAGTCCGCGGGCCTCCTCGGGGAATGCGATGGGGAGGAAGAAACGGATATCACTCCTGGTCCATAATCTGAATTCCTCCGGCAGGACACCGACGATGGTGTAATTGCGCCTGTCGATACGCAGTTCCTGATCGAGAACCGTCGGGTCACCCGAGAAGCGATCCTGCCAGAACCCGTGGGTGAGGATCACCTTCAGTTCATTCCCCGGATCCATCTCCTCCTCGGTGAAGTGCCGTCCCATGGCCGGCTCAACACCCAGCATCGGCAGAAACGATGGAGTGACATTGACACTGGCAACCTGTTCGGTCCCGTTCTCGTCGCCCAGGGTGCTGCCGGCATTCTGGAACAGGCCGCATTCCGCGAACGCCTCAATACCATCCCGGCGGAAGAAGTAGTCTCCACCGCCAACCGCGCCCATGCCACCGACTCCGACTCCGGGATAGCTGTTGAAGGTCATGACAATGCGCCCCGGATCCATGTAGGGGAGCGGTCTCAGTATGACAGCGTTGATGACGCTGAATATGGTGCTGTTGGCGCCGATGCAGACGGCTAGAGTGAGCAGTGCCGTGACGGTGAATCCCTTTTCTTTCCAGAGAAGTTTCAGGCCGTACTTCAGGTCCTGCAGAAGTGTTTCCATGCGATCAGATCCCCATCCACCGGGTTATTCCCCACAGGTGTCAGTACAGGTACTTACTCATACGGAATGACCGGACCGGGAGTTTCTCTCCGTTCGCTTCACTCGTTGAACCGCTGATCATCGGTAAAGAGGATGAGCACGCCAACGGGTTATTCCGTGATGATCCGGTGGTACCCGGTTTTTCGTCTCGCGCCATGCCACGGTTGTTGCGTGACAGGGCACTAGTGTCATGTCAGGTGACAAACGTCGGCACCGAGAGTGACGCCGTGCTTGACCGGCAATGAGCCTCTTCCTGTATCATGCAGGTGTGTTCACCGCCTTCAGGGAAGTTTCAATATGGAGATCAGCCAGGTAGATTCCCCGTTTACCAGGAAAGCATTCCTGAAGGTGCCCCGGATAATCTATCGCGATGATCCGCACTGGATCAGCCATATCAATCAGGAGATCGAGGCGGTCTTCGATCCGGGTAAGAACCGGACATTCCGCAATGGCGAGGCTGCTCGCTGGATACTGGTGAACGGCGATGGTGACCTGATCGGACGGGTCGCAGCGTTCATTGACCGCAACCAGGCAACGAAATACGATCAGCCGACGGGTGGCATGGGTTTCTTCGAATGCATCGATGACCGGGAAGCGGCGTTCATGCTCTTAGACGCCTGCAGGAACTGGCTTCAGGAACGGGGCATGGAGGCCATGGATGGACCGATAAATTTCGGTGAAAACGACCGATACTGGGGCCTGATAACCGAGAATTTCTCTCATCCGCCTTACTATCATCAGAATTATAACCCCTCGTATTACGTGGATCTCTTCGAGGAATATGGATTCCGGATCTACTACGAACAGCTCATCTTCTGGCGGAGTCTCACCGAACCCGTCCAGAAGAAGTTCAGAGAGAAAGCGGCACCGTACAAAGACGATCCTGAATATGAGTTCCGCTCATTCGAAAAGAAGCGCTACAGGAAATACGCCGAGGATTTCCGGATCGTGTTCAACAGAGCCTGGGGGGACCGGGACCAGGGAACCTTCAAGAAGATGTCTGAGGAACGGGCGGTGCAGATCGTCCGCGAGATGAAACCGGTCATCGATGAAGACCTGATGTGGTACGCCTATCACAAGGGCAGGCCGGTAGCGTTCTTCATCACCCTGCCTGAAGTGAACCAGATCATGCGCCGCGTGAACGGGAATCTGAATCTGGCAGGGAAGCTGAAGTTCCTGTGGCACAAACACAGCACGGGCTGTACGTCGGCCTTTGGGGTGGCGTTCGGCATCGATCCCGATTACCAGGGTCAGGGGCTTGAAGGAGCCATCATCGAAGCCTTCGGGGAGCGGATGGGTGAGGTCCGCAGATACCGCGACCTGATCCTCACCTGGATCGGCGACTTCAACCCGAAGATGATCCACATCATCGAATCGCTCGGGACCAGTCTGCTCAGGAAGATGGCTACCTACCGGATGCTCTTCGACCGGGACGCTGAATTCAAACGCCGACCGATAGTAACCTGACACACCTGTCTAGTGCCCTGTCAAGCAACAACCGTCGCATTCGAGCGGCGCCGAATCCCGACCTGCTACGTTCCGCCTCCTCGCCATAGCCACCGCTATGCCTCGTCGCCGCGCCTTGCAGGCCGGGCCCGGCATCACTCTCGGTGCCGACGTTTGTCACCTGACATGACACTAGTGCCCTGTCACGCAACAACAGTGACATGACACTACTGTCTTCATCCCATCAACCATCATCAGCGCTGCCTTCGGCGGACTGTCAGCCTCTGAAGCGTCCCCCGTAACCACTTCCTGTGGTTACTGCGCGCAGATCGACGAGAGCTCGTTTAAAATCGAGGAATGCTCCCAGGTAACTCGAGCGCGCGTCACTCATCTGGTCCTGGGTCAGCAGAATATCCTGTACGCTCAGGGAGCCGGACTCGAACTGCTCCAGAGCGAGCCCATAGGAGCGTACCGATGCCCCGACGCTTGGCTCGAGAAGCAGCAATCTGCTCTCGGCTTCCCGTACCCGCGCCACCGCGTTCTCCACTTCTCGCCGGATGGACCGTATCTGTTCCTCCTCGGTCCGGACGTTCTGATCCAGTTCGGTCTGCTTCGAGTTGACCCTGGCCCTGTTCCGCCCCCAGTCCCACAGGGGCAGTTCGAATTTAATCGACGCTCCCCGGGCCTGATCAGGATCGCTGATCGCGTCGTACAGCTCCTGCATCTGATGCCCGCGTCCTTCCAGACCGAGGGTGAGGCTGACGTCACCGGTCAGCCTGCCATCAGACCGTCGCTCCCGGAGGTCCATCTCGTGCTGCTCACGCCGCCTCAGAGTACTGCGCAGGTCGGAACGCTGATCGAGAGCCTGCCCGATCATCGCGTCAAGATCGATCACCTCAGACGTGTACTCCATCGAGGCGTCTATCTCGATCTCGGTATCCACCGGCAGTCCGACCTCCTGCTTGAAATCATCGATTTCACGCGCGAGCCGGCCGGCATTGGCTGAAGCTTCGTTCCGGCTCGTGGCGCGGTTTACCTCCAGTTGCAGGAGATTGACCTCCGAGATCACCTCATTCTCATACAACTGCTGGCCGATCCGGTATATCTCGGACAACCGCTCGGCCTCTCCGGCGGCGATCATGTCTTCATGCGTCAATTCGAAGAGATCATAGAAGCTCCTTGAAACCTGAGTGGCTATCCGGATCTCCTCGTCCCGGAAACCGAGTTCTGTCGCCTCCAGATCGAGTTCAGCTTTTCGGATATCGTTCTTGATCTCGTTGGGCTGCAGGATGGGCTGTTCGAACCTGAGAAGGAGTCTGCTGTAGTAGCTCTTCTGCCCCGGCGTGTACGAAAAGAGTTCATCACTGGTGCGGTTCATGACTCCACTCAGCGAGAGCATGCCGTCGGTCGGAAGAGGCTGCCGGACCGTAATGGAGGTCGAATAACGGGCCCCCTTCGTACTCAGGACCCTGGGATTCCCGGTATAGGGATCGATGATTTCCTTGATCGACTGGTCGAAATCGGGAATGATGAAGTTCATACTGGCGTTCGATTTCAACGCCGCCCGACTCGCTTCGAGGTTGTACCGGCTCCGCATCAGGCCGAACCTGCCCAGCTCCATCCGATAGGAGCGGTCCTGGGCGATCCTGACAGCCAGGTCGACATCCAGTATGACCACGTCCATGGTATTGAAATCGGGAAGTCCATCATCGCCCTGCTGGGCAATGGCGGTCCCCGTGACTGCGGATACAAGGAACGGGATGAATATGATCATGGCCGATATACGTGGACGGTTCCGGATGGACATGGATGATGTCTCCTTCAGGATGAGACCATTTATACGAGTCGCAGGACGGCTGTGCTGTTCAGAAGTAATACAGTGAAGGTATCCCGTAATCTTCACGGCCAGAAAATTACTGGTCGTCCTTGCCAGGGAGTAGAGGCCGGTCGGTCAACCTGCGATATTGTTCCCGATTGCCATTCGGTGAGGTTTTAGGGCATCATGAATGACTCCTGAAAGGGAAGCGATGCGCCAGACCTCACACCACAACCATGGTTCTCACTCAGCGGCTGAGAAGAAGATGAGGACCGGATATGTCGTCAGCGCTCTCTCGGCGACCGCGAACCTGGTCATCGCCGGGTTCAAGGCCTGGGCAGGGTTTTCAACCGGTTCGATCGCCATCCTTGCCGACGCGTGGCACAGCTTTTCAGACACACTCTCATCGATCATCGTCTTCATCAGTTTCAGAATCTCCGCCAAGCCGCCCGACCGGGAGCACCCTTACGGCCACGGAAGGGCGGAACTGATCGCAACGCTTGCGGTGGGATTCCTCCTGGCGGCCGTCAGCTTCGATTTCCTGGTCGAATCGATCGGTCGACTCAGCGAAAGACAGGCTGCCGAATACAACACTGTCGCGCTGATCATCATCGGGATTTCGATACTTCTCAAAGAAACGATGACCCAGATATCTATCAGAATGGGAAGAAGGATCGGTTCTCCGGCGTTGGTGGCTGACGGGTGGCATCATCGAAGCGATGCGATCTCTTCGGTCCTCATATTTGTCGGGATCATCACGGGGCAGAAGTTCTGGTGGACCGACGGTGTGCTCGGACTGGTGATAACCGTCATCCTTATTCGTGTCACGATCACTATCCTGAGGGGGACAATCACTCCTCTCCTTGGTGAAAGACTTGATGAAGAAGAAGTTGCGGGTATCCGTGCCATCTGCTCAGAAATCGCCGATATCGAGCTCTATTTCCACAAGCCGAGGGTCCATGTATACGGAGAACACAAGGAACTGACGTTCCATATCGGCCTCCCGGCTATGATGCGATTGCAGGAGGCGCATGAAGTCGCCGACAGACTCGAGAGCCGGATCATGGAGGAGATGGGGATCGAGGCGACCGTGCATATAGATCCCCTGATTAACGGGATACAAAAGGAGGCCCTGGATTGAGACGCCTGACGCTCTGCGCAGTCGTACTGTTCGTCATCACAACCGGTGTTTCGCCTTTCCGGGCAGAAGCGCAGTGGGCCTCTCAGGAAGCGCCGCTCATGACCCGTTGGGCGGAGACTGTTTCGCCGGAAGGTGTCCACCCCGAATACCCCCGTCCCCAGCTGGTGCGTGATGATTGGTATAATCTGAACGGGTTATGGGATTATGCGATCACTCCAAGGAACTCCGGACAGCCGGTTGACTGGCACTGCGGCATCCTCGTCCCCTTTCCGATCGAGTCGGCACTCTCAGGTGTAATGGAGCGTATCGATGCCGATCACCGGCTCTGGTACCGCCGCTCATTCACCATTCCGGAGTCGTGGTCGGGGAAGCGCGTGCTTCTCCACTTCGGTGCCGTGGACTGGGAAGCAATGATCCGGGTGAACGGCCGCATGGTGGGAGAGCACCGTGGTGGCTACGATCCCTTCACTGTTGATATCACCTCGGCCCTTCGGCCCGGTTCTGAGCAGGAGATCGTCGTCGCCGTCTGGGATCCAACCAGTTCGGGATACCAGGCGCGGGGAAAGCAGGTGGAACAGCCTCGCGGGATATGGTACACACCGACCACCGGCATCTGGCGGACGGTGTGGCTGGAACCGGTGCCGGAGATCTCGATAGAGCGTCTCCACCTGGTGCCTGATATCGATCGGGGGCGTCTCACGCTGACAGCCGCAGTGCCGGCTGCAGGGAGCCATGTGATGATCGAGGCGCTGGCTCTTGACGGCACCAGAGTGGTGGCACGTAGCAGCGGACCAGCCGGCAGTGAGATTGACCTCGAGATTCCCGACGCCAGATTGTGGGCCCCCGACTCACCCTTCCTCTACGACCTCAAGGTCACGTTGCTGCGGGATGGCACTGCGGTCGATGAAGTGGATAGCTACTTCGGGATGCGGAAGATATCGATTGGCAGGGACTCCGGCGGCATCCTCCGCCTGCTGCTGAACAATGAGTTCCTCTTCCAGGTTGGTCCCCTCGACCAGGGATTCTGGCCTGACGGCCTCTATACGGCACCGAGCGACGAGGCCCTCCGGTACGATATCGAAGTGACGAAACAGCTTGGATTCAACATGGCGCGCAAACACGTCAAGATCGAACCCGACCGCTGGTACTACTGGTGCGATCGTCTCGGCCTGCTGGTCTGGCAGGACATGCCGAGCGGAGACCGGTACATCGGCGGCAATGATCCCGATATCGAGCGGACCGCCCAGTCAGCGCGGCAGTTCGAACTTGAACTGCGACGGAATATCGATGCGCTCTCGAATCATCCCTGCATCGTGATGTGGGTCATCTTCAACGAGGGCTGGGGTCAGTACGATACCGGACGGCTCAGCGACTGGATCGGGGAATACGATCCCACCCGCCTCGTGGACAGCGCCAGTGGCTGGACCGATCGGGGCACAGGGGATGTGCACGACGTCCACTCCTATCCCGGGCCCGCGGCACCGGAGCCGTCGACCGAACGTGCCATTGTGCTGGGTGAGTTCGGAGGTCTCGGATTCCCGATCGCAGGACACCTGTGGCAGAGTGAACGGAACTGGGGGTACCGGAGCTACGAATCGGCCGACGATCTCACCAATGCGTATGAGACCCTGCTGCGACGTCTCCACAGATTGATAGCCGAACCGGGCCTCTCGGCCGCCGTCTACACCCAGACATCGGATGTCGAGACAGAAGTGAACGGGCTGATGACGTATGACCGGGCGATTATCAAGATGGATATCGACCGGGTGGTGGCAGCCAACCGGCGGCTTGAGCTGCCGCCTCCCGTGGTCACGACCGTCGTCTCAGACGCCCGTGATGATGCGCACATCTGGCGGTATACCCTGGAAGAACCGGAGGGCGACTGGTTCGCCCCCCGCTTTGATGACGCCTCCTGGCAGGAGGGGGAAGCAGGATTCGGCAGAGTGGACACTCCCGGATCCGTTGTGCGTACTGCCTGGGAGAGTGAGGATATCTGGATCCGGCGCCGGTTCGATCTGCCGGGCGGTTCCACGGATGACCTCTATCTCTCCCTCCATCACGACGAGGACGCCGAGGTCTATATCAACGGCATCCTGGCAGCCAGGTTGAGAGGATATACCGCCACTTACGTTGATGAACCGATCTCACGTGAAGCGAAAGCCTCGCTCAGACGCAGAGGCAACGTGATCGCCATCCACTGCCACCAGACGGGCGGAGGGCAGTATGTCGACGCCGGGTTCGTGAGAATCAGGGAACGGTGACCAGCCCGACTGAGGAGGAACCTTCATGAAATCGGGAAAAACTCCTGCGGCAGGGATCGCCTTCGGTGTCGCCCTGGTGAGTCTCATGATATCCGGTGTGCTCTTCTTCCAGATGCAGGGCTTGAGAGGGAAGACGACAGAGCAGCTGGCAGAGTGCTCCTTTCACCTGCATCGGACCGGAGCGCTCCTCGAGACACTCGGCATCTCGCTGGAACCGGGTCCCGGATATGAGAGCCTGAACCTGACGTGGCCTCCGACGGCACTCCGGAGTGACGCGGCCAGAGCACTTGACCAATCGAGGGTGGCCGTTGCGCTCGGGCAGCTCAGAAACATCCAGATGGCATTTGTCATGCGGATGACAGAAGAGGAGAGGTTCGGATATCCACCCTCATCGACGATCCGCTCCTATGCGGACTTCCGGGAGATACTATTGGATTACGCCTTCCTTCCCGCCGACCCACTGGAAAAAGGCTGGATATTCCTGGGGTATCTGAGGCCTTCACCTGATACTTTTCTGCTCGTCACCGAGGCACGGAACCAGGAACGAACACTCATCATGATCACGCCGGAACAGATCACACCCTGGCACGCGACACCGTAGAGAAAGCAGAGGCACCAGCATGTCACCGACACGACGCGACTTCCTGATCACTTCAGCCGTGGCCGGGAGTGCCATGAGCCTGGGACTGAATGCCTGTTCACCGACCCCGAGGAGGTTGAAGATCCTGGTGCTGGGCGGCACCAGTTTTGTCGGCCCTCACCAGGTCCGCCCCGCGCTTGCGAGGGGGCATGAGGTCACACTCTTCAATCGCGGCAGGACCAATATCGATCTCTTCCCTGAGGTCGAGAAACTCGTCGGTGACCGGATCGATGATCTGGAGGCGCTGAAGGGAAGAACATGGGACGTGGTGATCGATAATTCCGCGACACGGCCCTCCTGGGTGCGCAGATCGGCGCAGCTCCTCAAGGATTCCGTCGGGATCTACCTCTTCACCTCGACCCGCTCGGTGTTCTCCGATCTGAGTGAAATCCCCATGGATGTCGACGGTCCCGTATACTCGGTCGATTCCTGGACAGAGGAAGATGAAGGCTCGATGCATTACGGCCTCCAGAAGGCCACCGCCGAGAAAGAGGCCATCGCGGCATTCGGCGAACGGGCCCTTATCATCAGGCCCGGACTGATCGTCGGGCCGGGCGATACCACCGACCGCTTCACCTACTGGCCGGTCCGCGTCCACCGGGGTGGGGAGGTGCTCGCGCCGGGTGAGCCGGACAATCCGGTCATGTTCATCGATGTACGCGATATGGGGGAGTGGTACATCCACCTGCTCGAGCAGGGATATACCGGTACCTTCATGGCCCTCGGACCCGATACGCCGCTCACCTTCCAGGGCCTTCTGGAAGGAGTCCGGGAGGGTGTGGAATCGGACGCCACCTTCACCTGGATGGATACGGAATTTCTCCAGCAGCAGGGAGTCCGGGCCTATTCACACATGCCGTTATGGATGCCGGCCGTGGGGCGGAACCTGGGGTTCAACAGGTTCGATCTGACGAGATCATGGGAGGCGGGGCTGAAATACCGCCCATTGCCGGTGACGGCAAAGGATACCCTTGATTACCACTTCACCCGGCAGGAAGAGCGTCAGGCGCGCCTCCGGGCCGGGATCACGGCAGAACGGGAAGCAGAACTGTTCTCGCTCTGGTATTCTCGAGTCTGAGAACCGTTCCCGGGAACCTGTCGGAGTAACCGACAGGTTCCTTAGTTACGCTTCATTTCTTCGAGGAGCTGGTCGACGATCTCATCCATCTCTTCCCCGCGCTTGTCTATTGCGCGGATCACACCCTCGTGGTCGAGGATGAAGATCGTGGGCCATCCGGTCACCCCCCAGCGGGTAGCGATAGGACCACCGGTGGTGCCGCCGTCAAAGAAGGAAGGCCAGGTGATGTTCTCGTTCTCGATCGCCGTCCGGTACCGGTCGGGATCGTCGCTGTTCACGCCGAGGATGGTGAAGGGTTCGTCTTTCAGTCTTTCAACGAGCGACCGCTCGTGTGGGTACATGGCCCGGCAGGGCGGTCACCAATCCCCCCAGAAATCGATGACTACCACCTTTCCGAGGTAATCACTCAACTTCATCTCCTCGCCGTCAACGTTCCTCCCGATGATCTCGGGTGCCTTCTTCCCGACTTCGAGGTCGGCAGGATCGTGGGGATGCATCTCCGCCGTGGCGATCTCGCCGTAGGTGGAGTACTGCCAGGGGATATCGGCATAGTCGTGGATCAGCTCGGAAAGCAGGTCCTCCCGCTGTTGTTTCAGTTCATCTGATGCGTCTCCACGAGCGCCTGTGCTGGCCAGCACATACACGGCCGCGGCCCTGACGTTCGCGTGGGGCGAGGACTCCATCAGCTTGCCGAAGTACTTTTCACGTGCTTCCTGTGAGAGCGAAGACTGGTAATCAGCCAGAAGTTCGATGTGTGGAGACTGCTCGTATGCGGCGAAGATCTCGTCAATCATCTCCTCGATATCGACTTCGTCATCAGTCCCTTCGAGGTAGAAGGAGACGTCAATGATCCAGAACTTCGCCTCCAGCGCGCCCTTCGTGCCCCAGTATTCCCCGGCCAGCGCCTTGAAACGGGGCAGGTACTCCCGAACCGCGCTTTGCAGTTCTGTCCGGGTCTCCTGGGGCTCGGCGGCGAATTCTTCGGTGAGTGCGGCGAGTGCTTCCGCCGCCGGAGCTTCCTTCGAGCAACCTGATAATCCCGGGATCAGAATCAGCAACAGCACCAGTCCCGGTATCACACTCAATTGCCGTATCTGTTTCACGCTTACTCCCTTTCCAGAAAGGTTCCTTGAATCCATCAGAATGACATAATCCTGATCAGGCAGGTTATCTGTCCAGCAGATATTTCTTGAACCATGCTACCATGGCGACTGTTGCCGTTTGAAGATATGTACCCCTGAATCCATGCTCGGCTCCCTCAAGGATGATAAGTTCAGTAGGGACTCCCGTCTCCAGAAATGCCTGATGGATCACCTGACTGGAGCGAAGGGGAACGAGTTCATCAGCGTCGCCATGGATGAGGAGGGCGGGCGGATCATCAGGTGTGACGTGCAGGATCGGGGAGATGGAAGCCGCCAGTCCGGGATCGAACTCCAGAGCCGGGAACCGTTCGTTCGGTCCTGCGATCGCCCTGAGATCCACGGGGGGATACCAGGCCACCACTGCAGCCACGCGGTCAGAGACCCTGAGAACAGGGTCTTCTGCTTCCTGTTCGCCATCATCGGATGCGCACGCCAGCATGAGAGACAGATGTCCACCCGCGCTGCCTCCGTAGACACCAAGCCGCTCGGGATCGATATCCCAATCATCACTGTTCAGGCGGATAAAACGAACTGCCCGCCTGACATCCTCCACAGCCTCAGGGACTTTATAACGCGGAGCGCTGCCGTGCCGGATCGCGAACACCGTGAATCCGGCGTCGAGCAGTCCGGTGAACATCGATGCAAGACCTGCCGGTTCCCTCCAGTAAGAGACCCAGCCGCCACTCACCGTATAGAGGATCCCTGTTCCGTTACTCTCATGCTCGGGCTGGAACACATCGAACGTCAGAGCCATCCCGTCTTTATGCCCGTATACGATATCGGGTGATATGAATGCGCTGGTCTGAGCGGTGGCATGGCAGACCGGCACCAGGATGATGATTGATGTGATGGTCGATACCAGTAGTGCGGAGATGGTCTTCTTCTGCATGGACTCGCCTGCTTCCTCCCTGTGTGTTCCAGGACCGGTCGCAGGCGAGTCTATATCAACTCATCGTTCATTCATACCGGAGAGCGGAAACCGGGTCGATGCGGGTCACCCGTCTGGCGGGGATGAACGACGCCAGTGTACCGGTTCCGACCAGGATAATGACGATGAGCGCGAACATGACGGGATCGGTCGGGGAGACCCCGAAGAGGAGCATACGCATACCCTGAGCGAGAGCAAAGGCGAGGCCGATACCGAGGATTACTCCGATTCCAAGCTGTACCGCGGCCTGCCTGACGATCATCCGCACCAGCATTCCTGGCTGCGCGCCGAGCGCCATCCTGATACCCAGTTCCGCGGTCCGACGGTTCACTGAAAAGGTCATCACGCCATAGAGGCCGACTGAGGCGAGGAAGAGGGCGAAGAGACCGGCAATCATGATCATCGATCCGAAAACCGCGTAGAACCAGGTCACCTCGAAGATCACTTCGCTCATGGGCATCACCCAGTAGATCGGCAGGTCACCGTCGACCGATTGTACCGCCTCACGCATGGCAGAAGCATAGGAGACCGGATCGCCACCGGTCTTCAGTGCCAGACTGACGAACTCTGCGTCTGACTGGTAGAGACACACGTAGGCGATCTCGGGCACCTCGTTCTCGTTGTCTGTCCACTCGTCTCCAACCACCCCGATGATGGTGAACCAGGGATCGTCCGGACCATCGGTGGCCCCCCGGGCCCGCCTCCCGATCGGACTCTCTTCCGGAGACCATTTCTCTGCAAAGCTCTGGTTCACGATCGCTACGGGGAGTCCGCCGGCAACGTCGGACCCGGTGAAATCACGACCCTGGAGGATTTCGATCCCGAAGGTGCTGAAATAATCGGGAGTAACCGGTTTGAGCCGGGTGAACGAGAAGTCTGAGTCAGGAGGATAATCGACCCCCTCGAATATGAAGTCGGTTCCATCGGCACCCCGCACCGGCAGGAAGGGAGTGATTGATGCTGAGGAGACACCCGGAATCTCATTCAGTTGTGCATGGAGTTCCTTGAAGAACTGCGTCCGGCTCTCGACGGTCGGATAGTCGGTTTCGAACAGACCGAGCCTTGCGGTCATGACGTTCTCACCCTGGATCCCGAAGTCGAACCGGTTGAGATTCATCACGCTCTGCGTGATCAGGCCGGCCGCAAAGAGGAGTCCGAGCGAGAAGGCGATCTCGGAGATGACCAGGAATTTGCTGAATCTCGACATGCGGAAACCGGAAGCGCTCCGGGATTCATCCTTCAGGATCTCGTTGATATTGGGGCTTGAAGCCTGGAGTGCCGGGAATATCCCCGCAAAGAGGGAAGAGATGAGCATCATCCCGGTTACGAAGAGGATCACATTCAGATCGATGTTGAACTTGAACCAGTAGGGAGGATCACTTCTCTGGGCGTACTGCATGAAGATCGTGATGCCGATGTGACCAAGAGCAAGACCGATTGCGGCTCCGATGACTGAGAGGGATGACGCCTCGATAATGAGTTGTCTGATCAGCCTATTCCGGGTTGCTCCCAGCGATGTCCGGACCGCCATCTCCCTGGTGCGCATGGAAGCACGCGCCAGCAGGAGGTTCGCAACGTTGAAGCAGGCGATAAGCATTACCGCGAAGGTGGCCACCAGCATCAGATGAAGTACGAGATTGCCTTCAGCCCCCATGATCAATTGGGACATCTTCTGTACCTGGATGCCGACTCCCTCATTCGTTTCCGGGTACTCACGGGCCAGGTTGGCGGCGATGGCGTTGAACTCCTCGGTCGCCTGCTGATCGGTGACACCCTCTCTCAGGCGGCCCATCACATTCAGATAGACGCCGTCACCTCGGGGGAGCACCAGAGGATCCTGCTTCTGGGGTAGCCAGAGTACCTCTTCCATCGGGAACTGGAATCCCTCCGGCATGACACCGATGATCGTCGACGTTTCGCCGTTGACCCGAATGGTCCTGCCCAGGATTTCCGGATCGCTTTCGAAACGGGTCCGCCAGACGTCATATCCGATCACGATCACCGGCAACGCGTCACTCGCCCGCTCCTCTTCGGTGAAGATCCGGCCCATCAGAGGCTGGATCCGAAGGGCCGAGAATGCGCTGGGAGTGATGAACGCGCCGTCGTACCGGATGGGGTTATCTCCCTCACTGACAATATTGACGGTGCCCTCGTACCAGCCCGAGAGATCCTCGAACGAGGTCTGCTGGGCTCGCATGTCGGTAAAGTCGTGGATAGAGACGCCTATCTGATCCACGCCTTCGGAAGGATTGTTCCCTGTGAGGAACCGCAGGTCACGGGAATCTTCGAAGGGGAGCGGTTCATAGAGGCTGCCATTGACGATGATGAACATCGTGGTGGTGAGACCGATGCCCAGCGCGAGTGTCACTACGCAGGTGACGGCGAGGCCCGGATTCTTGACGAGCATCCGGATACTGTGACGAAAATCCTGAAGGAGAGAACTCATTGGTCGATCCTGGTGAGGGTGTCAGCTGTTCAGGCTGCCAGAAGTGGAACCCCCCACAAGGAGCCACCCCGCATGCCGCTCACCAACTATTACGTACTTAAGAATAGTGAAGTTTCGTTCAGGTTGGAGATCGTGCAGATAACTGATTTCAGTGGGGAGTTCTGTCCGGACCACCGCCCGCGCCCGGTCCATACTCGGCCAGGACCCAGTGCCCGTCACCGTGTTCCCTGTTGTCGATCCAGGCGATCAGTCCCACTCCGGGAGTCCAGTATTCAAGGTATTCATCATATGCGGGTCCATCAGGTGCGTCCGATTTCTGGTAGTAGGACACCTCGATGCAGGAGAATTCGCCAAAGGGAACGGTGATGAGCGTATCGGTCGCGGTCACTATCCAGCCGCTCCGTCCGGTGTTCCAGCCTCCGATCCGCGATCCGGGAGTAGGAACGATCAGGTCGGCCATGCGGAGATGGGGGCGATAGACGGGGCGAGGAGTATTCTCGTTCCCCTGCCAGATCCAGCTGGTCAGGTCGAGGAGTCCGGCGGTGGAATTCGCCATATAGTGAGGGTACTTCCCCAGAGATGAATCACCGCTGGCCTCGATCAGGCAGACGGGACCAACGACTTTTACCAGCTGGTGTTCGAAAAATCCGGAGGAGTCGAACCACGCCTCCGCGGGCAGGTGGAAACTGCCGAAAGGCAACTGAATCGGATCGTCATTCAGACGCCTGATCAGCGCTTGCATATCGTCATGGAATTCTTCAAACGCGGGATGGCGGGTGAGGTTCACCAGGGGATCGATGAGGATCTTGCTCCGCGGGTGGTACAGCTCCTCTTCAACCCAGGTGATGAGCGTATCGAGGGGGGACAGCCGGCTGCCGGTCTCGTTCTGATCGACCATCCAGTAGACCCAGGCCGTACCCTCCGAGAGGTCCATGGAGTAGGGAGCGGGTTCCTCGATGAAGTACATCCGGGCAGGAGCAGCGCAGGAAACCATACACACTGCTATGGCAAGTACAGCTATACAGAGCGGACGGCCGCTCCTGCCCTTAACGTCTCTTTCTGAACTGAACAGGGGAATGAGGCCTCGCAGCCAGGCGGCGTTCTGTTGTTCCTGTGAGTCGTGTGAACGCGCGTCCATCGTATAGACCCTGCCCCTGATATGGTCGGTTATCACTGACGCTGATTCACTGTAACCGCAAGAACCATGCCATCATCGGCGTTCCAGGGGCAGCGGGAGACCAGATCGGGGATGTGTTCTGTAACGTATTGGAAATCAGACAGTTATCGGACATAAAGCACGGTGTGGATAGATACACCAGCTGGCCGACGCACACCCGTACAGGTCCCTGGCGAACCATGCGTGCCCGAATGTCCTGAATAAGGGACATTCGATGTCTCAGAGCATGGACACTCCCGGACCGTCACCTCTTGCCGTGGAGTTCCCTCCAGGCCTGCAGATACCGTTCAGCGCCCGGATTCTCTTCGTTCCACACCGGAACCCGATCGCTGTTCGCCATCCTGAGGAGTCCGATCGCAAGCAACCGGGTCGTTCTGGCCATGTTCTCGTAGTCGATCTTCTCCCAGTGATCTCCCACCTGGTGGTAGTCATCGTAGGAAAAGGTCACACAGATCGTGTGGGCTGGAACCCCTTTGCGCGCCAGGGGGCCATTGTCGCTGGCACCGAAATACCGTGCAGAGTTCTGGGGATGTCGGTAGACCTCAATCCCGATCTGATCTCCCACCTCCACGAAGGTCAGCGGCAGATCGGAGTAGTTGAAACCGGTGAAGGAGGCGCGATTGGTCTGATCCCCGCCATCTCCGTCGGTTCGTCCAATCATCTCCAGATTGACGACTCCGATAGTCTTTTCCAGCGGTACCACCGGGTGCTCGGCATACCAGGACGAGCCCAGCATTCCCCGTTCCTCACCGAACCAGGCGATGAAGAGGATGCTCCTTTTCGGCGCCGTTCCGAGGCGGGCGAGCGCGGCCCCGAGTTCGATCACACCGACAGTACCGCTTCCGTTGTCATTGGCCCCGTTGGCGATGCTGTCAGATTCCGATCCCGACCTTATTCCGATGTGATCGTAATGGGCGGTCACCAGGATGTAGGTGTCCTTCAGGACCGGATCAGAACCGGGGAGGAGACCGACCACGTTCCGGAGCTGATAAGGTTCTCCCTCCGGATTCTCAGCGTCCTCCACCGGGACCGGTCGCTGTGACCGGAATGTCCTGGTCTCACCCGAACTGAGGGTCCGTTCCCGCTCGATGGTATTGAGGATCCACGTTGAGGTCTGAAAATAACCGTCATTCCCTGCAGGTTGCAGGCCGGCGCGCTTGAACCGGGTGGCGATATAGAGCGCCGCCAGGTCGAGACCGGGGGAGGGGGTGTTACGCCCCATGAGTTCATCACTGGCGAGGAACTCGAGGTGCCCCTCCAGGGACACTGGTGTGATCGATTCGAGGAGTCGTTGCTCCTCCGTCGAAATCGATCCCTGTTGTGCGATCGCCTGACCCTGTATCGCGATGACTGCGATCAGCGCGAGTCCAGACAGTGCTCTCTTCATCTTCATCTGATCCCTCTCCCGATTTTCTCCCGGTTGGATATCGCGACACTGATACGACCTCAGGGTATCCCGGTTGCCTCATTCCGTGTTAAAAAAGGGCACCCGGGTTCTAAACACCCGGGCGCCCCGATGGCTTCATGTCGCCCGGAGGCCGGAGCGGTTACTTGAAAACGACGTCGTAGGCTCCGATGCTTCCCCGGTCCACGATGAGATGCTGGTAACCGAGCTGCCGGGAATTCAGGCTCACGTAGTCACTCTTCGTTCCCGACTTCACCTCGGCCCGGTACTGCTCGAACAGGTACTGTGAGAGCTCGAGCGCGTTGATCTCACCATCCCGATCAATGTCGGCGTACCGTTCACCGATCGCATCGGAAATGAACTTGGCCAGGTAACCACCGGCCATGAACTTTGCCGCGACCATCGAGGTGACGTCCTCCTCGGATGAGAAAAATCCCATCCTGCCGGGGGCCGAGATCACGTCCTTGGCGAACCCGCCGCTGAAGCAGGAATCGAGTACGAGCATGGCGATCCGGGCATTGATCCGGTCGAAGATCTCAGCCATCTCATTGTCGAGAATCTGATCGTCGTAGAGGAAGATCGACTCGTCGATCCCGTCCGGATCGGATCGCTCATAACCGCCCGGTCTCTCCACCCGGCTGCCATGACCGGAGTAGAAGAAGACGAAGACGTCGTCGGGGCCTACCCGATCACCGAACTCACGCAGGGCGTTCCGTACGTTGGTTGCCGTCGCCTGGGAGTCGGTCAGGACACGCCCGTTTCCGGCAGGCATGCCGGCTCCGCGCTGCATCGCCGCGTAGAACGTGGTGGCATCCTCGGCGCAGAAACTCAGGTCCGAATCCTCACCCGGGTAATCACTGATGCCGACGAAGAGTCCGTAGACGTTCCCGCCTGCTCCGGAGGGACCGGTTGTCGGCGCGGGACCGGCGGAATCGGTGTTCAGCGTGACCTGATACGATCCTGTCTCATCGCTCCCGTAGGAGGTGGCGATCACAGAGTAGCGTCCACTTTCCTGGAGGGTGAGATCGATACGGGATCTGCTCGTGCTCCCTTCGTAATCATCGTTCTCGAGGAGTTCACTCGAAGGGAAGACGAGACCGATATAGGTGTCGAAATCGGAAGAGACCAATTCAACCGATATGGTCTGGCCTGCCTGGCCGTCGAAGGTGAAGATGTCACTGTACTCACCGCTGTCCAGCGTGCTGTCTCCGGCCTCGAGCCTGCCCGAAAGACTCTGCCCGGAGGTCAGGCGCCGCACGTCACGCTGTCCGAGGTTGTCCTCACCCACGCCGCCTGTGACGGTGTCACTGAGTTCTATGGTGAGTTCATAATCACCTGTCTCACCGGCCTTGTAGGAAGTAACGATGGCGTTGTAGGTGCCGCTGTCTGAGAGATCGATCTCAAGGATACTGTGGCCGGGAGCGCTCTCTACGTCATCGTTGTCCTCCTTCATCTCGCCGGGACCGGTCACAATCAGGTAGGTGTCAAAGACCGAACTGGAGACATCGACCCGGACGTGCTGTCCCGGCAGGCCCTCGAAGGTGAAGACATCGAGGTACTCCCCGGTGGTCAGCGTCTGGTCGCTGGAGGAGAGAGTGCCCCGCTCAACACGCGGTCCCGACGATACCGACGCCGGACTGCCGCGCTGGATGTGCAGGTCGTACGCGCCTGTCTCTCCGGCCTCATACGAGGTCACGCCGACGGTGTAGGTCCCGTTTTCGGTGAGCTTGAGGTTGAGCAGGGATCGGTTCACGTCACCCTCGAAGTCATCGTTGTTCTGTGTCTCCTCGCCTGGCGTGATAACGATCAGGTAGGTGTCGAAATGGACCGAGCGGAGGTCGAGGACAACACGTTCGCCGGCGGTTCCCTCGAAGGTGTAGAGGTCGACGTATTTACCGGAATCGAGGGTTTCATCCCCCCTGGCGAGTTCGCCGCTCTCGATTCGGTCGCCACCACTCGCAGACCCGGCTGATCCGCCGGTGAGGGTGATGGTGAGTTCGTAACCGCCGGTCTCTCCTCCGGTATAGGAGGTTGCGACGATCGACCAGGTGCCTGATTCGGTGATGTCCACCTCGACCCGTGAATGGGTGATGTCACCTTCCTCCCAATCGTCGTTCTCGTTGAGATCATTGCTGGGCGATCCGACGCCGACAAAGGTATCGAAATCACTGGAGCGCAGATCGACAACGACCGTCTGGCCGACCTCGGCTTCAAAGGTGTATGAGTCGTAGTACTCTCCCGATTCGAGCTGGGAATCTCCCTTTTCAAGCCTGCCGTTTTCCTGGCGGGTCTCTCCACTGCCGCCGCCATCATTGACTGAGATGATGACCTCATACGAACCGGTCTCCCCCTTCTCAAACGAGGTGACCAGTACATTCCATGTTCCCGATTCGGCCGCATCGAGCTCCACGAGCGAGAGGTTCACGTCACCTTCGTAATCGTCATTATAGATCTGGTCACCGCTGGGAGATTTTACGATGAGCCAGGTGTCGAAATCGGTTGAACGGAGTTCGACGATGATGCGCTGACCGGCTCTGGCTTCAAAGGTGTAGTAGTCGACATACTCTCCCGAGGTGAGCGTGGTGTCACCCGCCTGCAGTCTGCCGGTGTAGGACGTGCCCTGCATCGCTGATGAGCCACCGGTTCCGCTTCCCTCGCCCCAGATGCCGATTCCGTAATAGCAGGGCGAGACCGAACAGGACACCATGTAGACCTCTACCTGGTAGATGCCGGTTTCATCAGGCGTGACCGACAGGCGGGGGTAATCATCGACGGCCACATCCTGGGTGACCACGTTCCCCCTTGAGTCGTAGAGCGTGAGATCGAGATCATCACAGTCGTTATCACACACCCCAAGTATCCGGTAGGAGACTCCGGCACGAAGGGTGAAGGAGATACGCTCCTTCTTCTCGTTCTCGAGGTACCCCTTGTGATGGTCACGAATGAGAGAGAAGCCGTCGCCAACCAGCGACTCATGCGCGGCCGCGAGCTGACTGTTAACGACCTCTTCCCATTCTTCTTGCGCCTGAGCAGGAGTGGCAAGGCACAGGAGTGCCGTGCAGCATATCAGAGCGCCGGACAGAAAGGTTTTCATTCTCGCCCCCCGGGAATCCGGTGATAGAAAGCGGCTGGACCACAAGGGAAAAATGGTAGCGTACGGCACCGACATCGGGAAAGCATGATATCGTCTGTCGATCTGCTCGCGTCCCTCACTCCAGTTCGAAGAGTTCCTCGACTGACACCCCGAACGCACGAGCGAGCTTGAGAGCCAGAACCGTTGAGGGAACGAACCGGCCGGTTTCTATGGTATTGATTGTCTTCCGGGTGACACCGACCTGTTCGGCCAGTTCCGCCTGGGTGAGATCGTGTTTGGCGCGGAATACCTTCAGGTTATTGCTCAGATTCGGATTTCCCATGGATCAGTCCCTCCGGTAGCGGAGGTAGGTGCCGATCGTGACGCCCAGTCCCACCGCGATCGCGAGCGGGGAGCGGATATCGAGAAAAATCAGAATCTGCGGCACCCCGAGGAAATACGCGACCAGTATGGTGGAAAGAACCTTGAGGATGGTGAAGACGGCCTCGACGGCAAGCATCGACCAGAACCCGGCCGCCGCTGCCCGGTGCCATGCCTCTCTGACCATTTCGTCCCTGAGAGCTTCCGCAATCGCGGGATTGACCTTGATCCGCCGTTGTATGAAAAGATACCGGAGGAGGAAGAAGATCCAGAGTGTCATCGGGATCAACCCGCCGACAAGGAACAGCCAGGGCAGGAATCCCGGATCCGACATACCAGTGATCACGTATCCGATGATCACAATGATCTGCAGGAACGACCAGGCCAGGAATGACCACATGAACCAGGCAAGGCTCTGGTTCCTCTGCTGGTCCAGGCGTTCGGTGAGTTCTATGAATCCGCCATTCTCTATCATCATGATGCACCTTTCCGATCGTTATCCACGGCCTGATCCGCGGTTTAAGATACCAACAGGTTACTATTTATAACCTTTACTACTCATATAGCAACCTAAAGGTTACATAATTCAAGTAAAATCTGCAAGAAACTAAGGGAGCAACAGGCTCCTTCAGACCACGTGGATCATCGAGCGGGGGGATATGGTTGAATTGACTGCGATCGTGGATAATCTGACCGGGGAGTAGATTGGTTACGGCTGTCGGAATCGCAAAGCGACGTGACTACTCCCGCTGATTACCCCTCTTCCCGGGAACTGATACTGGAGAGGAAGTAGAAGCAGCGACCGGTATTCGGGTCGTTGATGAATCCATCAACGGAATATCCCCTCCCGAGGTACCATTGAAAGGCTCGGCGGGTTGCCAGCCGCCACTGCCAGGCGAGCTCCGGTCTCTCCTCTTTCAGTTTCTGGATATTCATGGGAATCTCAACCCGCACCGAAGGAAGGGAGGGCAGATCGACCTCCACCGGAGCACCCTCCACTGTATCGGTGTTCACGACAGGAACCTGTACGATCAGCGCGGGACTGATCGAGATCCTTCCCTCCAGCGCGTCATCAACGCGGGGATCGGTCAGATCCCACTGGATAATGAACCGGTCTGTCCCGATCCCGGTGTGGCGCGTGCTCCCGGTGTTATCTCCGTACATGCTCTCTACGTACTCTACCGGATGGGCACCGAGACGGTTGATGTTGAGATGGGCGTTCGAAGCCTCCAGGGGATCGCAACTCCATCTGACGGTCTCCACTCCCAGTTCCAGGAGCCGTTCGCGCTGGTAGGCTTTCAGGTTTCTCCCGAGCCCCGCGCCCGCACATTCAGATCGTACCGCCAGCATATCCGACCAGTGGATCATTCGTCCTTCATCGATACCCGTCACACCGAAGATGAACCCGAGGAGTCTGTCTTGTGAGTCGAACGCGCCTACCGCCACTCCTCCCACTTTCTGGCTGATCATCAGGATGGAGGGAGGAACCAGCTCGGTGAAATCTTCACCCCACGTCTCGCGCTGGAGCGCAACACACTGGTCAAAATCCTCGTGGGTCGCCAGGGGGCGCAGAGTAACGTCTGAGAGATCCACGCACTTCCTGTCATCAACCATCAGAAAACCTCCACGTCATGCCGCGGTGTAACCCCTCAATCTGATGAGCCAGATGCCCCGTGTCAGGATGGGGATGACGAAGATGAGCAGAAAAAGCCAGGTGAGAGTCCCGTATCCCTTTGCGATCAGATCGATGAGACCGAACCTGGCCAGAACCGCTCCAACAACCAGGAGTGCCATCGCAATGGCCGGTCGGAGCGATACCGGCATGGCTCTGTTCTTCTCGGTATATACACCCGCGATCCTCTCGTTGATGGCATGAATCATCCCGGTTCCCGTCTCGATCAGCGTGCCGTACAGCACTACCTGGTAGACCAGGAGAAAGCCGTGGGATCCGAGCGCACCGATCATGAAGGTGGCGGGGACGGGTTGATTAACGATCTCAGGATAGAACCCGGTCATGGCCATGAAGAAGAGGAACGCGGGAATGATGCCGATGAGACCGGAAAGGAGTCCGGCCGAGACAGCCTCCCGCCGTGTCTCCAGATGCTTGATGCAGAAGAAGACCGCCGGGATCACCGCCAGGTTGTAGGCGGCGTATCGCACCCCGTCCACGAACCAGCCGCTGCCGATGCCGCCTGCCCCGAACGCGGCACCGATCTCACCGCTGAACCGGATCATGCACCAGATGAAGAGGGTGAAGAAAACCCCGTAGAGAACTAATGACCAAGTTGCCAGAACCCGTTCGATCGTTCGACTTCCCCTGAATACAAGGAATCCGATCACCGCCATCATCACGACCACACCCACAGTGTAATCGAGCGCGAAGGTCTCTTCGAGGATCGTGCCCGCGGTGGCCGCGATCACGGCAAGGATGATGAGCAGGAGCAGAAAGTAGCAGATCTCGAACAAGATCCAGCCCCGGCCGAGAAGATGGGTGAAGAAGGCGCGGTAGTCGTTGCTTCGGAAGACACGCGCGAACTCGAACGTCACGGCACAGACCAGACTCCAGATCACGGTGGAAACCAGCATCATGCCCAGGAGTCCCCCGACCGGGCCGTTGGTCAGGAAGAATTCCGCGAGCTCCCGGCCGGTTCCGTACCCGCCGCCGATAACAACCGACTGGAACACGAATCCGGGGAGCAGGTACTTCTGGAACCAGGTGGACTTCACCGCGCTCTTCCTCTCGTGCTGGACCTATCGCACCTGCGTCAGTGCGATCAGAAGGGGAGGTTTCCCAGATCGACATTCCCGCCGCTCAGAATGATCCCGACCCGTTCCCCCTCTATCGACAGGCTGCCTGACAGCGCGGCCGCCACCGGGACGGCGGAAGATGGTTCTATGATGATCTTCATCCGCTCCCAGACGGTCCTCATGGCGGCTACGATCGCCTCCTCCGTGACGGTCACGATATCATGGACGAAATGACTGATGATATCGAAGGTTCTGTCGCTCAACTGCGTCCGCAGTCCATCCGCAATCGTATCGGGATCGATGCTGGGCTGGATCTGTCCATCATGGAACGACCGGAAGGCGTCGTCCGCGTTGGCGGGCTCACACGCTATTACCTTCGCCGGCAGGTCGAGGTAGTGAACCGCGAGCGCGGTGCCGGCGATCAGGCCGCCGCCTCCGACGGGACCGAGCACCACATCGAGTTCGCCAGCGTCCTCGAGGAGTTCGATCACGGCTGTGGCCTGCGCCTCGATGATCCGGTAATCGTCATAGGGATGGATGAGTTCGGCGCCGGTCTCACCGATCACCGCCTCGGCCGTGGTCTCGCGGGCAGCCAGGGTGGGTTCACAGTACGTGATGATCCCGCCGTAGCTTTCCACAGCCGCTCGCTTTACTGCCGGCGCGTTCGACGGCATCACGATGTGGGCCGGGATTCCCCTCAATCGGGCCGCCCAGGAAAGCGCCGCGGCATGGTTGCCCGATGAGTGGGTGACCACGCCCCGGGAGGCAGTCTCCTTATCGAGCGAGAAGACCGCGTTGCACGCCCCGCGGGCCTTGAACGCACCCGCCTTCTGCATGTTCTCGCACTTGAAGAAGAGAGAGGCGCCGCACATCTCATCCAGGGCTGCCGATGTCAGGACGGGTGTGCGGTGGATATACGGCGCAATGCGCTGATGCGCGGCCCGGATCTGATCGAACCCCGGTCTCTTCATGGCGTTGATCAGGTCCAGATCCCGATGATGAGGCCGATGATGAGCGTGGTTACGAGGCGGAAGCCCGCGTCAATACCCCACAGTTTCACCGGCTGGTTCTGGTACAGGGTCTGGCTGAGCATGAGCGGTGCCATGATCATGAGCCAGACCAGGAATGCGACCATGCATCCCCACCAGGCTCCGCTGAGTCCGCCGAAGCTCATGATCCGCCCGATCGCGTAGGAGAGGAAGAGGAACCCGATGAAGGTGACGATGAGGGGTTTCAACCCCATCTCCTTCCCCTGCTCCTCGGTAACGCCGGTTAGTGTGGCCCACTTTTTACCGAAGAGCGGCCCATACCAGAGGGGTCCCACCAGAAAGCTCACGACCGCGGCTACGAGTACCGCAAGGTAGTTCACCATACCGAATTCCATGCTCACACCTCCAACAAAACGGGTGGTAGGAGGGCAGAAACGCCCATTTATTGTTCTTCGTAGTGGATGCCGGGGCCGATGACAAGTATGAAAGCTGGTTGTTCGGAATCCTTATTGAATGGTATTGTTGCTAGAATGATGCTGGCCGCTCGTTGGCTGAACACCGTTGATAGTGGAGCGTGAGATGAGACCTGTTCTGCAGCTGCTGATGACATGCGCCCTGTTCACGATGCTCATCCCCGGGTCGGTTCTGGGGCAGGATGATCCCCATCCAGGTATCGGCATGGAGGTTGGGCAGTACTTTCCGGATTTCCGGCTGCCGACGCTCGATGGCGAGATCACATCCCTCTCGTCATTCCGTGGTCGCAAGATCCTTCTGATCCAGTTCGCTTCATGGTGAGCGGGCTGCCGAAGGCACGTGCCTGGATGGCACGAAGCGACTCTTGAGCTCCAGAAAGAGGGGCAGATCCAGCTGGTCGGACTGATCCAGGAACAGCATGCCGATCGCTGCAGACTCTTCATGCAGTGGAAGGAGATGGAGTGGCCGATTCTCATAGATCCTGTGAATCTCACGGGGAGCAGTGCAGTACCGCTTGTCTGGGCGATCGATGAGTACGGGATCGTGCGGGCGGTGAACCCGCAGCGTTCTTCGATCAGGGAGAATTTTCTGGATAAGACCTTTCCCGCACCACCTGTCATCTCCCCTGCATCAACCATTCCCGCGAGGTTATCACCAGATCAGCAGGGAACCGCCGCATGGTACCGGGCTGATGGTGACGTGCGCCTGCTTCATGAGGACGATCCCGCTGGCGCGCTCGAATCATACCTGCGTGCGGTCGACCTCGATCCGACCGACGGAAGGAACCAGTTCCGGCTGGGAGTGGCACTGAGGATGCGGTTCGATTCCAGGATGCGTGAACCGGGGGATTTCCAGGCAGCGGTGGCCGGGTGGACGACGGCTCTCTCCATCGATCCCAACCAGTACATCTGGCGACGCCGGATCCAGCAATACGGTCCGCGTCTGGAAAAACCATATCCCTTTTACGACTGGGTGGAACAGGCCCGGGAAGAGATCTCCGCCCGTGGTGAGGTTCCTTCCAGGCTTCTCGTAGAGCCGCGGGGTTCAGAGATCGCTAGCCCCAGCCGGGAGCTGAGACCTGCTGATGAAGAGAGGGCGATCCCGAATCATCCCGATCCACGCGGAGTGGTACTCCGCGATCCCGGACCGGAAGGCACCTTCGTTGAGCTGGAAACGGCTGTGGTACCTGCTGTCACCAGTCCCGGTGAAGCGATTAAAGTACATCTGATCTTTCGTCCGAACGAGCGCTCACACTGGAACAATGAGGCGGAACCCCTGCGAGTGTGGCTCACTCTACCAGAGGGTTGGCGAGCGGATCGGATCGTCAGCGAGGCCATGCCTCCCCCGGAAGCGGTCAGCAGTGAGGAACGGATCGTGGAGTTCGAACTTCTGTTGCCGGAAACGATACCTCCGGGAATCGTGAGAATACCGGTAGAGATCTTCTATAATGTCTGTCTGGATGATGGATTGTGTCTCTTCAGGAGACGGGATGCGCTGATCGACGTGAACATTTCAGGTCGTGATCACCGCTGATACAGAATCGGAATCCCGCCTTGTAAGAGCAATTCCCCCTGCCCGACGCGTGTGATATAGTCCCCGCAACTGTTTCCGGAGGGAGATCTCCGGGAGACACCGATGAGGAGGATCGACAATGCGTCGAGGCATGCCGCTGTTGACGACACTGCTGATCCTGCTTATCGCCACGGCCTGCACAAAAAGCATCACGTGGGAAGATACGATTGAGGACGCACTGGCGCTGTCCGACCGGGACGGCAAGCCGGTGCTGCTCTACTTCACCTTCCACGGGTGACACTGGTGTACGGTGCTGGAGGATTCCACCTACACCGACGCCGCGGTCGTGGCGATGAGCAGGAAATTCCACTGGGTCACGGTTCTCAGGGATTCCACCCCCGAGATCACCAGTCAATTCAATGTCACCGCTCACCCCAGTCTGATGGTGATCGGCGACGAGCAGGAGAAGATCTATCGCTGGAGCGGGTATACACTGCCCGATCCGTTTATGGCCGAACTCGATGAGGCGCTGAGAAGGAATGAACTCTATCGTTCGGGTGCGGAGTGGGACGAACCGGACCCGAGACCGGCATCGATCATCGAGGTCGGAACGGTCAGGACGATGCCCGCACCCTCCGAAGAGGTGCCGGCCGCGCTGACAATACTCGGTAATGATCTGTGGGTGGCACAGTTCGGCTCACTCTACCGGATCGATCCGGAGACAGGGACGATCAGGGACCGTTACGAACTGGAAGTGGATGGGGAACCGGCCACATCGGTCAGGGGCCTCTGCACCGACGGAGAAGTTCTCTACGGCATGCAGTACGGCTGGACCGCCGGTAAACCCACTTTTGTCATCGATCCCCGCAATGGCCGGATCGTCAGGGAGATCATCACCGAAGAGAACCTGGTCAACAAATTCTACGCGGCGAGCGCGGTCACCTGGATGAACGGCAGCCTCTGGGTCCTCCATTCGGGGAAGATCAGCCAGGTCGATCCCCGCACCGGGGAGATCATGAGCGAGATCGAACTCGAGGAACGGCTCTCGGGACTCACCTGGAATGGGGAGCAGTTCGTGGGTGTGAGCCGCGAAGAGATCGTGTTCGTCGATCCCGGTTCGGGCGCGACGGTACGCTCGTTCCCGGTCAACTACCCACTACGGGCGGTCTATTTCAACGATGGGATCTACTTCCTGATGGAGCAGCCGGTCTTCGGCTACAACAAAACCCATGAACGGATCCGGGTCTGGCCGACAGAGACGTTGATATACAAAGTGGAGCTGCCTGAATGAGACGTCCCCGTTCTGTATTCTATCTCTACCTGCTCCTCTCATCGGCTCTGGCGGCGTGCACGTCTTCAGGCCCGCCGGTCCTCAGGTACGGCACCCCGGCGGAGGCGGGAATGTCCGCCGATTCACTCAGTGCGGCGGTCGACCTCTACTGGAGCGCGGTCGAAGCGGATGATCTGCGAGGAGTGGTACTGCTGGTGGCACGCCGCGGGATCGTGGTGGTCCATGAGGCGATCGGGTGGCGGGATGTCGAATCCGGCCTCCCGATGGAGAAGGATTCCCTCTTCCGAATGGCCTCCAACACCAAGCCGACCATCAGCACGGCGGCACTCATGCTCGCCGAAGAGGGGAAACTGGATCTCGGGGCGCCCGTCGGGGATGTGATCCCGGCCTTCAGGGAGGGGAAGAACTCGGATATCACCATCCATCATCTGCTCACTCATACGAGCGGGTTCCGGCTCGATGTGCTCTTTCTGAGCCCTCTCCTGGAACAGTCGGCAGAACACCCGGATGCTCCCGGCCTGCAGGCGGAAGTACCCCGGTTTACAGAGACCGGGCCCGAGGTGGAACCCGGTACGACCTACAGCTACAGCAATCCGGGTTACAACACGCTGGGGGCGGTGATCGAGATCGTCTCGGGACAGCTTCTCGGGGATTTTCTCAAAGGCAGGATCTACGAACCGCTCGGCATGTACAACAGCCTGAACCACGAATCGGAGAGTGACCACGACCGGATGTCGATCGTCTACCGGAGAACCCGGTCGGGCGAGTGGCGGGAGGCCTGGAGCCCCGGGGATCCCCCCGATTTCCCATTTGTCAGAGCCTCGGGCGGTATGATATCAACCGCATGGGATTACGCCATTTTCTGCCAGATGTATCTCAACAATGGGGTGTATGATGGCAGACGCATCCTGTCAGAGGAGTCGGTGGCGATTGCCACCACTCCTCATACGCAGGAACTCTACCCGCCGGAGGAACGGGAGAACGTCGGCAGATTCTACGGCTACGGCTGGAATGTCTCGCTCGACGGGGTCTTCTCACACGGGGGCTCCGATGGTACCTGGGCCTGGGTCGATCCGGCAAACGGGATCGTGGGAATCGTCTTCACCCAGAGTCCGGGTGGTGATAATCCCCGTTCGGGATTCGCGTCTCTGGTCACGGCATCGATCGAGGAGCCGGACTGAGCCGTCATCGATTGGATTGAAAGTAATCCGGGAATATCCGTATACCGGGTGGATCCTGGAATGTGGGTGAGGGTCGGTAGACTCATAAGCGAACCGATCAACCATACCTGCAAGAAAGGCAAATGCAATGGACGTATGGAGTTGGGGTTGGCTGATACTGGCAGCAGTACTGCTCGTCGGTGAGATGGTAACCGCCGGATTCTTCCTGATCGTCTTCGGTATCGGAGCGATCGGGTCGTTCCTGGTCGCGGTCCTCGGAGGAAGTGTCCTCTGGCAGTGGATCACCTTTATTGTTGTCTCGGCGCTTTCGTTCGCCTTCAGTCGCCGGTTCGCAGAAAAAGTCTACAAGGGGCCGGAGGATTTTGGTGTTGGCGCGGAGCGCTACACCGGAGAGAGAGCATGGGTGATCGAAACGATTGACGCAGCGGCTGCCACCGGCATGGTCCGCATGGACAGCGAGGAGTGGCGTGCTGAATCGTCTGACAATTCCGTGATCCCGGCCGAGACCTGGACCGAGATCGTAAAGGTCGACGGTACACGGATGGTCGTTTGTCCGGTTGACGAGGGTGGAGCAGGAGATGCTGATACCCCTCCCGTGGATGATGGCGTGGACCAGGCAGCCGAGCCTGAATAACAGGATTCGATATCTGATCCCGTGAGCAGGTAATACCTGCAGGAGGCACATAATGGAAGCTGTTGTCGCTCTGGGATTCGTCGCGTTCGTTCTGATCGTTTTCGTGGCGAACGCTCTGAAGATCATCCTGCCGTACCAGAAGGGGGTTGTGGAACGGTTGGGCAAGTACCAGCGGACCCTCTCGAGCGGACTGGTGATCATCGTCCCCTTCATCGAGAAGGTCAAGAAGGTGGACATGCGTGAGCAGGTCGTGGATGTCCCGCCGCAGGAGGTGATCACCGCCGACAACGTGGCGGTCACGATGGACGCCATCGTCTACTACGAGGCCACCGACCCGGTGAAGCTCCTCTACAATGTGGCGAACTTCTATGCCGCGTCCACCAAGCTGGCACAGACCAACCTGCGTAACATCGTAGGGGAGATGACGCTCGACAATTCACTCACCTCACGTGAACTCATCAACACCCGTCTGCGCGAGATCCTGGACGACGCCACCGACCGGTGGGGAGTCAGGATCGTGCGGGTCGAGATCCAGCGGATCGAACCGCCCAACGACGTGATGGACGCCATGCACCGCCAGATGAAGGCTGAGCGTGACCGGCGCGCGATGGTGCTGGAGGCCGCTGGTCAGCGGGAGGCCGCCATCAAGATCGCCGAGGGTCAGAAGCAGGCCGCCATCCTGGAGGCCGAGGGTGAAGCCTTGGCGATCGAGAAGGTCGCTGAAGCCGAACGATTCAAATTGACCACCGTCGCCAATGGTGAGGCGGAGGCGGTCCTGAAGGTGTATGAGGCGATCCACAATGGGAACCCCACCCAGGACCTGATCACGATCAAGTACCTGGAGACGCTGACCAAAATGGCCGACGGCCAGGCCACCAAGATCTTCCTCCCCTTCGAGGCCTCAGCCCTTCTGGGCGGCCTGGGCGGGATCGCGGAGATCCTGCAGGACCGTCCCGCCCTTTCCGGCAAGGCGCTGAAGGAGGCGAAAGATGCCGAGCCTCCGAAGTATCAGCGGAAGTCTCCGGAGGAGACTGAAGCTTGAGTCACGACGGGACCGACACTGTCGGTTCCGGGCAATCCCTGATCCCCGGAAGGCTCGTCTCGCTCGATGCCTTCCGGGGCATCACCATCGCCGGGATGATCCTGGTGAACAATCCCGGCAGCTGGTCGTTCGTATATGCTCCTCTCCGTCACGCCGAATGGCACGGCTGGACCCCCACCGATCTTATCTTCCCCTTCTTCCTCTTCATCGTCGGCGTATCGATGACGCTCTCATTCGCGAAGCAAAGGGAGCGGGACCAGAGTGAACGCGAGCTCCACATCAAGGTATTGAAGCGGGCGCTGCTGATCTTTGCGATCGGTCTCTTCCTCAACGCCTTCCCCCGATTCGACTTTACCACTCTTCGCATCTTCGGCGTCCTGCAGCGGATCGCGCTGGCCTATCTCTTCGCCTCACTCATCACGCTGAGAAGCGGCCCGGCGGGACAGATCCGGTGGGTGGGGGGACTCCTCCTCTTCTACTGGGTGATCATGAAACTCATACCGGTGCCCGGGTTCGGAGCGGGGGACCTCAGCATGGAAGGGAACCTGGCTGCCTGGATCGATCGCTCCCTCTTCGGCCAGCACCTGTGGCGGACCCTCTACGACCCGGAAGGTCTGATCAGCACGATTCCGGCGATCGCAACGGTGCTCCTCGGAGTGCTGACCGGCCGCGTGATCCATTCCGATCGGAAGCAGGCTGATATCTGCAACCTGCTCTTCGTGTGGGGGTGGGGCGCCATCCTGGCCGGGCTTATCACCGGGATCTGGTTCCCGATCAACAAGGCCCTCTGGACCAGCAGCTACGTGCTCTTCACTGCCGGAGCCGCGATGCAGTTCCTCGCGCTCTGTTACTGGCTGATCGAAGTGAGGGGTATGCGCCGACCGGCCCTGCCCGCGATCATGTTCGGTATGAATCCGCTGGCGATCTTCGTCGGTTCGGGTCTGCTGGTCAAGATGCTCATCCTCATCAAGGTCGGTAGCGCGGACGGAGATCGGACCTCACTCTACGCCTGGATATATCAGGCCATCTTCGTGCCGCTTGCCGGCTCCATGAACGGGTCTCTCCTCTTCGCGATCGGGAATGTGCTGTTCTGGCTGGTGGTCGCGACCGTACTATATCGAAAACGCATCTTCATCAAGATCTGATAACCTCTGATAACCAGGGAGAACCATCGTGAGAAAGATTGCTCACCTTGTTCTTGGAGCGGGTGTCATGGCTGTCATCCTGTCTGCCGCGGGATGTGCCGCTCGCATCCAGCAGGATGAACAGGTCGAACAGGAGGCTGTCGAGCAGGAGGAGCGGATCGTCATGCAGACGATTGTCGCCGAGACTGCCGAAGTGCAGACTCAACCAGTTGAGACTGAGCCGGAGCCTGAGCCGGTCTATGACGAGTCAGCAAACGCAGAACATGATATCCAGGCCGCCCTGGCTGTAGCCGCAAAGGAAAACACGCGGGTACTGATCCAGTGGGGGGCCAACTGGTGCGGCTGGTGCATACTGCTGCATGGGACTTACCAGGATGACCGCACCGTCGCCCGGACACTCCTCTATGAGTATGAAGTCGTCTACGTCGACATCGGTCGCTGGGACAAGAACCTGGAGCTAGCCGAGAAATACGGCGCCGATTTCCAGAGCAACGGGGTGCCCTACCTGACGGTCCTGGACGGGGAGGGGAACGTGATCACCCACCAGGAGACCGGATCATTGGAGAAAGACAACGCCCACGATCCGGAACTGGTCAATTCCTTTCTGACTGAGCATCAGGCGGATTACCTGGAAGCCGAGGATCTCCTCAACGATGCGTTGGCCGAGGCAGGGCGGACCCACAAACGGGTCTTCCTCACGTTCGGAGCGCCGTGGTGAGTATGGTGTGGGCGACTTGAAGCCTACCTGGCCCGTGAGGCCGTACAGGAGATCATCAGCAAAGACCTGATCGTACTCAAAATCGACCAGGATCGGACCATCGGTGGACTGGACGTCAAGGAGCGCTTCAACCAGGGGCGTTCAGGCGGGATACCGGTCTTCTTCATCCTTGAGCCGGATGGTACGATCGTCAGCGATTGCATTGGTCCCGATGGCAACATCGGTTCTCCCTACACTGATGAAGAGATAGCCGTTTTCGGAGAGATCATGAAGAAGGCGGCCGTCACGATCACCGATGAGGAGATCAAGACCCTGATGGAGCTGTTCGTTGAAGCCCGGGATTCGGGTATCGACTGAACAGAGCATTCCTGATACATCAAGCGCGCTTCCTGGTCGTTCAATGAGGGATCGATCAAGAAATCAGTGGAACGTGCGAACGTGAAAAGAGAAGGGACCGGCAATTACCGGTCCCTTTTTCTGTCCGCCTGCCTGTATACCTGTTTATCAACCAGCGATCGTACTCTCCAGCGCTTCGATGGCCATGAGGAGCGCCTCCGCGTAGGTGCCATACGTTGTGCTTCCCACGGTCCAGGTGCCGGAATCCTCCGGGTCGAGCCCGTTATCGGTATCGAGGATGTCGAGTTCGGCCTGCGCGTCATCGAAATGGTCCTCGCCCAGCCGGTAGGAGCATTGCGCGATCACAAGGCGCATGTCCTTCCAGTCTATCGAAGTACGGTGGGAGAACGACCAGGTTGAGGATGAGGTGAGGACCGCCCGTGCCTTGCTGATCGCCTGGTTCAGATCAGGAAGATCGCGGTAGACGATCGCCAGACCCGCGTCAGCGTCTGTCACCGTCAATCCGTTCGTGTTCGCAGAATTGAAACTCGATTGAGCCTGACTCAGTTCGCCACGCAGCAGCCGCACCCAGCCCATTCCGTGATGGGCTTCAGCGCTCTGGGGATCGATCGAGATCGCTTCGTTGAAGCGGCTGAACGCGGCGGTGATATCCCCGGCTTCGAATGCCGTCCAGCCCTGAGCGATCTTCTCCGCGGCGGTTGCTCCTCCAGTACCGGTCTCCTCGCATGCTGTTGCCCAGAGCGTCAGCAGGAGCAGAAGCGCGGGAATGTAATGCCGTCTCTTCACCATTGTTCTGAAACGTCGCACTCCGGTTTCCTCCTGTAGATGCCTACTGCAACAGCAGCACTTTACGGGTAAACACGCGGCCTTCAACCTTCATGGCGACCAGGTAGATGCCCGAGGCGAGCGGCCGGCCGTCTTCACCTCTGCCGTTCCAGCTGATCACGTGTCGGCCGGCGTCCTCATACCGGTCGACCAGCGTCCTGACCCGCTGACCCCGAACGTTCATGACGAACACTTCCACATCCGCGGGGCGTGCCAGCGTGAACCGGATCTGAGTCGCTCCATTGAAGGGATTCGGGTAGTTCTGTTCCAGTCCGTGAAGCAGACCCGACTCGCTGCCGCCCTCACGGGCCCGCAGTTGATAGATCCCCAGTTTTTCCACCAAAGCCTCGACGATACGACGCGACTCATCGACAGAGCTTTCGATGGGTATCCATCGGCCGTTCTCCCAGCGATGGACAGCCGGTACGGCGCCGGCCCGGTTCGCCGGATTCGCCGGATCCCAGAAGAATTCGATACGGACCATCCTGCCCAGCGATTCGTTGTCGGGTGAGATGCGCCAGGCGGGGGAGAGACCTCCCCGCGTGTCGATCGGGGACAGGTCAGGGGTATCAATCGCCTCGCTGGCTATCACGTACCCTTCCTCGCGAAGTGATCCGGAGGGGAGCGTTACGCGCATCAACCCGCTCGAAGCAATCAGCGTTCCTCCGGCGGATCCGACCAGGGCAGCAGCGAAGTCACGCGTTGTGGTCGAATCGTTCCCGGCTATGTCGGTCCCGGTAACGGTCAGTGTGTAGGTGCCGTCGGCAGTGAGCCGGTAATCGGCCGCGTAGACCGTCCCCTCGGAAGTGACGATCGGTGTGGATCCAAGAGTGTCGACGGAGGATGAAGGCCGGGTGACCCTGACCAGTGGCGTGTCTACAAGGGTCTCTGAGGGAATCGTGTAGACATCGAGGAAGTCACTCACCACGCTGTTTCTCAACAGGCCGATCGTAAAGGAGGGGCCGGTTGCGTCATCGAGTGTGGCGATGAGGTCGACCGCGCCTTTGGCGTCCAGCTTGCCGTATCCCCAGGTCTGGTTGGGTACCGTACCCGTGAAACCATCGGTGTCCGCCGAAGAGATCAACAGGCTCCGGATCAGAGAGGCTGTACCGGTCTCGTCGGCCTGCAGCATGAGGGCTACCGCACCTGTTACATGCGGGGCCGCCTGGCTCGTACCTTGGCTGATCGAGTGCTGGCCGTCCGGATCCTGTGACGATACGTGGAGCGTGGAAGCCAGAGTTGAGGACATCGCCGACATGATCCCCTTACCCGGCGCGGTGATCTCAGGCTTGGTCCGTCCGTCCCTCGTGGGACCGTGGCTGCTGAAGAGGGCATAATCACCGGTCCGGTTGGTTCCGGGATATCCCCATGTCTGATTGTCGATGGCGGTCCATGACCATTTTGTGACCCAGGCTCCGACCGTGATGATATCCTCCGCGGTCGCCGGCATACCGACACTGTACGAGGCGTCACCTCCTGATACCTCAGCATCCAATGAAGAAGTCTCATAGATCCAGGTGTCGACCGTGGTAGTGGTGCCCGAACTCAGTTCGTAGATGATCCACCAGTCGCCCGCCACCGGTTCCTGTCCCGCGGTGGCGTCATTGATGTAGATAATGGCCTGATGATCGCCGTTCGCGGTGACCGGTAAGGCGGTGGATTGTATTTCCACATTCCCGGTCGCCTGGTCGAGACTCAGACTTCCTCCCTGACTGACGGGACCGTACGTTGTCCCGTCGGGCGCGCGCACCGTGATGGCCACACTGGCAGTGCCGTCGTGCCAGCTCTGCAGCTTGGCGTAGTCGTTGCCGGTTCCGGCCTGTACGGCGCCGTCATAGGTAACCGTGATCGCGAAAGAGTCAACGTCGGTCATTGCCGCGGCGAGGGATGTCTGGCTGTGGATGTGGTCCCCCCCCTCATTGCCGGCTGCGGCCACGATCACCCTGCCGGTACCGAGCGCGGCGTCGAGGTATTGTTCGTAGTTGGATGTGCCGTCGTGAGCGCCGCTGTGGCCGCCGAGACTCAGGTTGATCACGATCGGCTGACTTGAACCTGCCGCCTTCGAGATCGCCCAGGCAACTCCGTCCTGAACCTTTGTGGAGAGGAATGAATCGTCGCCGCCCTTGATGACAAGAATGTCCGCTTCGGGAGCCATGCCGACATGCCTGCCGGCAGCGATGCTGTTCCCGGTCGCGCGTCCGTTGCCGGCCGCGATACCGGCGACATGGGTGCCGTGACCGTTGATGTCCTGCTGGGTCACCGTTCCCGGAGGACTCGCGCCCAGTTCGGCATTGAGATCCGCCTCACTCCATTCCCGTCCATAGGTGTATCCGGTCGGTGGTACCCCGGCACCTGAATCGACGGTCTGATCCCAGATCGCCTTTATCCGGGTAGTGCCGTCGGGATTGCGGAAATCCTCATGGGTGTAATCGATACCGGTGTCGTAGATGGCGATGAGGACGCCGGCCCCCTTGTAGCCGTAGGCCGCGCCGTGCACGAGATCGGCACCCGTAGCCGGCATGCTGGTGTCGAGTGTCGGGTAGCAGACCATCGCCGCCTCGATCCACTCGATTCCGTCAGAGAGGGCCAGCGCACTGAGAGAGCGCAATGGTACCCGGGCAGTATGGATGCGGTTGAGACTGCTCCCGGTCAGACCACCAGCCATCCGGACAGCACTCTCGACAGCATCGCCGCGGATGATGATCTCTATCCAGGGCTCATCGGTTCCCTGCGGGCCTTCGTAAACTCCTGCGGTACGGGTAAGAAGAGGGATATCAACAGGCAATCCCGCTGCTCGTGCTTCCTCCATCCTGGTGAGCATGATCGCGAGTTCGGAGTCAAGACGGGTGCCCTCCGGCGGTTCCTGCGGCGCGGCGCCCGTCAACATGACAGTCAGAACCGCTACCACGACCGGCACGAGTTGGCTGATTCTTCGATGCGCTTTCATGACGGTGATCAATCCGATGGAGGCGGTGGGGGGGGTATCGTCGGGTTCGGCACGTTCCTGGCCGCCAGTTCAAGGAAGACGACCCTGTCGAGCGCGGCAACATCGATGATCTTTGACGGTTCGATGATCAACGTGGTGATCCGTCCCAGGAACTGTCCTGGCACCCCATACAGGGCGAGCTGGCTCAGATCTTCCGGTGTGCCTTCCGATTTCATGCGAACTGAAACCTGGATGAACTCACCCAGCGTTTCTCCGATGTTCCTGCCGCCAAGGGCGCCCTGCAGCCTGAGATCGAGTTTGTTCCTTATCCGCGCCTGGTCGATACTGGGCGCGCTTGCGGCGCAACCTGCAACCATGATCAACAGGACAGCTACAACCAACCCGGGACCGTGTGACATGCGTGACATCGATATCATCTCCATTCGCGAATGCGGAATCTGGAGTCATTGCGGGAGGCTCCTTATTCAGCGGTTACTCCCTGAAACGGCCAGTGTAACCTGAATCGGTGACGAAATGCCAGCCTGCGCATCATGTCGAGGAGAGTATCGAAACGGTGCACTGAGGGTATACCATGCCTGCACCATGTCAGTTCCCTGTGCCGGCTGTGGACGTGAATACGATATCACCCTCTTTGAGTACGGCCGCACCATCGAGTGCGCGTGCGGAACCCGCGTCGGGCGGGATATGAAGGTGATGTACCGCTTTGCTGTCGAGACTCCGGCGGAACTCAGGTTCATCGCTGACGTGATGCTCGGCCGACTCGCCCGATGGTTGCGGGTACTCGGTTTCGACGCTCGCTATGAGAATGGGATCGATGACGCCGAGCTGGTCAGGATTTCCATCGAAGAGGAACGGATACTGCTGACGCGTGACCGGGCTCTTCCCCGGGAGTGGTGGATCGACAGCTGTCTGCTGGTGAAATCGGAAAAGCCGATGGAGCAGGTCCGCCAGATTGTACATCACTTCGATCTGCCCTGGCGTGAACGTCTCTTCACACGCTGCACGATCTGTAACGAACAACTTGAAGGGATCGACCGTGAGGCTGTGATCGGCAAGGTGCCGGAGGCGGTGTTCGAGAGGGCTGAACGGTTTGTGGCCTGTCCCGCCTGCGAGCGCGTCTACTGGTCGGGATCGCATGTGGAACGCATGCGCAGGCGGCTGGAGACTACCGTTGCAGTTCCTCCAGAGGATCCTTCCGAACCAGGATGAGGAGTGAGGCCTGGGGTATGATCAGAAGTTTCTGTCCCTCATACTCGATCTCTATTGCACGTTCGCGCAGGAAGAGCGCGTAATCCCCCGGTTGGGCCTGCAGGGGGACGTACTTAATGATCTCCTTCTCATCCTGTGACCATGGTTCGTCATCCGCGTACGCGTCGGGTATGGGATAACCCGGCCCGACCTGCATGATGGTGCCGCCCTGTACTTTTTCCTTCGAACGGACTCCCGCGGGCAGGTAGAGGCCATGCGAGGTCTGATCCGCCTCATCCTCCGGCCGTATGAGCACGCGGTCCCCGACGACGATGATATCTTTGATTCTACCCATGTGAATCGCCCCATCTGAGCCCCCGACGGATCCGCCGCCGGGCTGGTCACGTAACAACGGCACCCAGCATAGTGTATACAGGGAACGCGATCGCGCCACCACGCATTGTGTAAAGGTAGGGCTTGTATGGGGAATCTTCCTTGGGGTACATTCACGGCGGTCCAGGAGCCTGTCGTGAGAGAATCCTACCAGACTGCAATGGAGCTTTGACATGAGCGATGATGTCTTTGGGACACCACCTGCTGAAACCGGACCTGAAACCGGACCTGAAACCGAACCTGAGACCGGACCTGAGACCGTGCCTGAGACCGTGCCTGAGACCGGATCTGAGACCGGATCTGAGACCGTGCCTGAGACCGTGATCGAGCAGAAGACTTTCTTCGGTCATCCGATGGGACTGAAGACGCTCTTCTTCACCGAGATGTGGGAGCGGTTCAGCTACTACGGAATGCGAGCGCTCCTCGTGCTCTTCATGACCGACCTGATCATTAACGGCGGTCGCGGTATGGATGTCACGAAAGCGACGGCAATTTACGGTCTCTTCACCTTTGGGGTCTACGCTCTGGCCCTGCCGGGCGGGTGGATAGCGGACAAACTGCTCGGTCAGCGAAAATCAGTGCTCTACGGCGGGATCGGTATCGCGGTCGGTCAGTTCATGCTCGCGATTCCGGCTGCGGGGCTTTTCTATCCCGGTCTCATCATGATCGCTCTCGGTACGGGACTGCTCAAGCCGAACGTCTCGGCGATCGTGGCTGATCTTTATCCGGAGGGTGGGGCCCGCAGGGACGCGGGGTTCTCGATCTTCTATATGGGGATCAACGTCGGGGCGCTGGTCGCGCCGCTCTTCTGCTCATTCCTCGGGGAGAACATCAACTGGCACCTCGGCTTCCTGGCCGCCGGTCTCGGGATGACCTTCGGGATCATCCAGTACGTCGTGGGCTGGAAGCACCTGGGTGATGCGGGCTGGCTGAAGGGGGAGGCCCGGGAACCGGAGGCGAAGGCCCGTGCCACACGTGGGTTCATCATGGGAATGGGGCTCGTCCTGCTCCTCACCGCGGTCTTCATCGTACTGCTCACGACCAACACCATTGCGGTCAGCCTGGTAACGTTTGCGCGCTCGGCGGGTGTGGCCGTGCTGATCCTCGCGCTCATCTACTTCACCGTTCTGATCGTCTTCGGCTGCCGTGACTCTGTGGAACGGAAGCGGGTAGCCCTCATCGGAGTTCTCTTCATCGGAGCGGCCATGTTCTGGTCGGGATTCGAGCAGGCCGGCACCTCGATGAACCTCTTCGCCCGGGATTACACTAATCGGATGATCTTCGGCTGGGAGATGCCGGCCGGGTTCCTGCAGGCGGTCAACCCGCTCTTCATCATCATCCTGGCCCCGGTCGTCGGCAGTTTCTGGGTCTGGCTGGGTAACCGGAATCCCTCCCTCGGAGTCAAGTTCGGGTTCGGGCTGGCATTTCTGGGGGTTGGCTTCTTCGTGATGTCATGGGCCTCCACCTATGTTGAGAACGGCGTGGTGAGTCCGATGTGGCTCGTAGCCACCTACTTCTTCCACACCATCGGGGAACTGGCGCTGAGTCCGGTGGGTCTGAGCGCCATCACGAAACTCTCACCTGAACGGTTCGTGAGCCAGATGATGGGTATCTGGTTCCTCGGCGCGGCGCTCGGCAACCTGATCGCCGGACTGGTTGCGGGTCTCATCGAGACCCTGCCGCTTCCCGGGCTGTTCAGCACCGTCGCGTTCATCGTGATCGGATCGGGGGCGCTCTTCCTGGTCTTCAGCAAGCCGATCGCGAAGCTGGCAGGTGGTATCAAGTAGCATACGGGAGGGTCGCTGAGCGACTTTCTCCATGTTCGGTACTAAAAAGGGACCCGGCCGATCGGTCGGGTCCCTTTTTAATACTCATTCTTCAACCTGTACCGAACAGGATGGCTGCGGGAAGGCTTCGACAGGCTCCTAAGGGATGAGGATGAGTTCCTGCTGCACGTCCCCGACGATCTCCACGTCACCCTCGGGTGTGATCAGCACGTCGATCTCGGTTCTGACCGCGCGTCGATCGGCAAAGTAGATCCCCGGTTCGATGCTGAAACAGGTGCCGGGAAGGATGGTGCGCCGGTCACGGGTCTCGTAGTTGTCGATGTTGGCGCCGTTGCCGTGGACTTCGAACCCGATCGAATGGCCGGTGCGATGGATGAACTGATCCCCGAACCCGGCCCTCTCCACCTCCGAGCGGACCGCGTCATCGACCTCCCAGCCTTCAAGCTTCTCACCGGCGGCGAACCGTTCCCTGACGAGCGCAACACCGGCGTCTCGGCCGGCGCAGACCGCTTCGAACATCTGCTGATACTCCTCGGGCACATCCTGACCGATATATCCGCACCAGGTGACGTCGGCGAAGATCGAGGTCGGTGCCTTCTCCCGGGCCCACAGGTCGATCAATACGCACTGATCCCTTGCGAACGGCACCGCGTTCTCTTCGGTCGGCTCGAAATGAGGATCGGCCGGATGGCCGTCCACACCCACGATCGGGACGTGTCCGTCCGCGTCGAGTCCCTCCTCTTCGAACCGGTCGAGGATGAATCGGGCGATGTCGTATTCAGTCAGGGTTTCGCCGGCGGTCACCGCGGCACCGATCTTCGCGTACGCTTCGTCCTTCACCTCGAGGATGATCTTCATCGCCCGCCGGTGGCTCTCGGCTCCCTCGGCGCCGAAGACGGCCTCGAAGCGGCTGACGAGATCGGCAGAAGAGACGATCTCGACACCTCCGGCTTTCCTCACCAGTTCGACCGTGCCTGCATCGACCATCGAGATATAGGGGATATCGCAGAGCGGCGAGTACTGCATGGCGACCGTCCGGGCTCCGCCGAAGAGCGAACCGAGGGCCTCGTGCAGTTCCACCCAGCGGCTGTAGACGCGCTTCTCACCGGGCAGGTCGTCGAGTCGCGACGGCTCGACACCGTGAACCAGTCTGACCGGCTCCCCCTCGGCCGGCACCCAGTAGAACCAGCGTCTGGTCGTCATCTTCCCGGAATCGAGACCAAGTATGCTGTAGTCGATAAGGTTGCGGTTATGGAAGTCGTAAAAGAGCCAGCCGTCGAAGCCGGCCTCCTTCACTGCCTGCTGGATCGCGTTCAGATCCACGATTGCTACCTCCTGGCGTTATTGGAGATCCGGCATATCATCTGGTGGTGGTTCCTGACTCTCAACCAGTGGTCGGCGGAGGACCAGCAGGGTGGCTCCCACGGCCCGCTCACCCGATACCTGGTCGGTCACCAGCACCACGAGATGCACCACGCCCTCATACGACCTTCCCAGACTCGAAAGATCGATTCCCATGCTCCGGTTCAGCGAGGGATCAAGGCTGGTGATATTCTGCCCCGAGGAGATGGTGATGATCCCCTCGTTGGTGTCATTCGGAATGATGTAAAGGGATTCGCTGATCACGTAGTCCCCAACACCGGATCGGCTGAGATTATCCACTTCGTAGTAGAAGAAAAGGTCGTCACCATAGAGGAACCGTCGGGAGGGGGCGGGCAGGATCTGCAGGTCCCCCCGGATGAACTTACCTTCCTCCTCGGTCGGCTGGATGTCGGACGCGAGCAGGATCGGCGAGACCTGCAGCCGGTCGGTAGCCATCGCGGTAAGGTCGACGCTCACCATGGCAGCGCCCGACTTCTCACCGTTCGGGTCCTCGGCCGACAGGTAGGCGATGTAGGAGCCCGGGGGGATCTTGAAGCGATACGTGTCGAGGAAGAACCTCCCCTCGGTTCCTACCGAGGTGTTGATCACGTACCCCAGCTGACGACTCTCCGCGTGGATCGCCTTCAGGTCGTGGTCGATGATGAGCAGATTCGTTCTGAGATCGGTGATCAGGAACTCATCCTGTGTTCGCATCCGCACGGCATTGGCCGGAATCCCGAAAGTGGCCTGTATCTCAACCGAATCGGTCTCGGTCGGAAATGCCACGATATCCATCGATATCGGGATGGGCCGTATCCCCCCCGGGATACCCATGTTGTAGACCAGAGGCGGGGCAAGGACGTGCAGTTGATCGAGCATGCTCCGGGTCACCTGGTCGCCTCCGCCGCCGGTCAGAACGCTCGTGACGGTGTTCGCGGCCTGGTTCGCCTGGATCCTTCGCCGCGCGATGGTTCCGGAGGATTCACGGATGAACGAAGCCAGCTGATCATCAAGACGGGTCGCGTCCACCTTGCCGAGCATGGTGTCACCGATCCCGAGTATTTCCGGCGTACCCCAGAGAAACCGGGCTTCACGGTTGTTGACGTCGAGGTAGGCAGGGGCTCCAAACGCGAGGAACACATCACCCCGCCAATCCCAGCCGGTCATGGTATGCGGGGCTGGAAAATCGCGCACCAGACTCTCCAGGAGCCCTTCCGGGTTGAGCCAGAGCAGGGGATGAGGGCCGCGGCTCGGACCCCGGGCCAGGATATACCGGCGATCCGAGAGGGGCCGCAGATCAGTCTGCAGATTCTGCGTGCTGTACTCGCCCGACATCACCCGGCGGATGCACAGTTCGGGAGAAGCGCCGGCGGCCCTGAGGGCGGCCAGGCGACGGATCCCCTCCACCTCGAGACGGTAGGCACTGCGGACCGCGATCCGCTCAAGGGCTGTCTGGTACTCGTCCTGGATGCTGGAAAAGCGCGCCGGGGGAATGTTCAGCAACCGCAAGGCTATCGATGGAAGCTCGTACCAGGAGATTCGCGTCATCGCGTTGATGCGCTCTGCCGCGCTCGCCGTACTCCCTTCCAGTATCTCCCAGACTCCTTCAAGGGAGGGCGGATCGTAGGGAACGACAAGCTGCAGATTCTTTCTTATTTTTCCTTCTTCCACGACCATCGTGAACGCGTGAGGTGTACTGTACCGCATCCGTTCCCACTGGAATCCGCCGGCGATGGTTGGAATGGTGCGTTCGTTGCCCCTCTCATTCTCCCGGGGCCAGACCACGTATTCGGGACCCTGCCAGTCGGGAGAGCCCAGTTTCAGGAAGAGAACCAGGAGTTCGGGCCACTCGTTGTCGACCAGTTCGGGGAACCGGCTCTGCAGGAACTCCGATCGCTGGAAATAGGTCTGAAGCGCCTCGTTTTCCGGGGTCGACGGTGTCGGATCGAGTTGCCGCCAGTAGCTGTCCAGCCAGGCGCCCAGATCTTCGGCCTGACGCATCTCCCTTCTGGTGGATGCGTCGGCGATCAATGCCGTGATCCTCACCTCTTCGAGTCTGCCGGGAGGCACATGGGGGGCCAGGACCCGGGTTACCTCCTGATATGAGGGTCCGGCGCAGGATGTCGTCATGATACCTGCGACAAGAAGGAGAGCAATCAACAGGAGTCGGTGGAAAACGGTGGAGGATTCAATGATTCTCATTGTCAGGCCTGTCGCGATCCGTGGTTGCCGGTAGCGATACGAATGATGCATGATTGTTATTAACATGCATACGGTCAATCTCAGTTCGTTCCCATTCAGCAACGTCGGATGGGAACCAGTACATATTTGTCCGAAACAGGTAACACAAATTCTCGTACACCTTTGAGACAGACTGTCTTCATGGCATACAGCCACAGAATGAGAGTGAAACCGGATACCACCCAGGAGGAAACCTGATGAACAGTAATGCACGTCGTAACCTGGCTGCCGCTCTGGCGGTGTTTGCCCTGCTGGCTTCTGCATGCGCCGCTGGGGGTGCTGGATCGTCAGCCGCGCTCAATGTCTGGCCGACGGGAACGAGCGTCACGTACGAAATCACCAGTGCCCAGAGCCAGGCGATGGACATACCGGGTATGGGCGAGCAGGTTTCGAATTCCTCATCGAGCGTCGAATTCAGGATCGAATCGGTCGGAGAGCGGAAATTCATGATCAGAGTGCTCGATGCCTCTTCGAGCAGTGATATGCCCGATGACGGATCGATGCCGAATATCAGCGAACTCGTCGGGCTCGAGGCCACGCTCCTGCTCAGCGAGCGGGGTGAGGTGGTCGAGGCGAGCGGGATCGCCGGAAACGTGTACGTGGATGAGATGAGTGGTGTGGAGGCCTACACCGAAGAACTCCGCGGTTTCTTCCTCTACCTGCCGGAGGAGCAGGTGAGGCCGGGTGTGACCTGGACGCGGGAATACGGTTTCACGGCCATCCAGCAGGGCCTGGAACTGCAGTTCGAATTCGCTGACACCTATGTCTGTGTCGAGGAGACCGTGTTCGAGGGAACGCGCGCGCTGAAGATCGAGCTGGAGCAGAAGATCAGTCTGGGTGGGGGCGGCGAGCAGATGGGGACATACCTCGACTTTGCTCTCTCAGGTACCGGTGATGGGACCTTGATCGTCGATGCCATGACCGGCATGCTTCTCTCTGGTGAATCGAAGGGTACCATGGGCGGAGGTGTCTCGGCTCAGGGCATGGACATCCCGATGACGATGACCATGACAAGCACCATCAGGATCAAGTAGGAGGGGAGAGGCTGCGGCCTCCTGCCGGCAATCCCTCTCTGGATCTGGAATAGGGAGATCGAGGGGTGCAGGCCCACGCTGCGGTTCAGTGTGGGGAGTCTGGTAATCGGGCTCGATCCTGGTCTCATACTTGCCGTCGATCATGAAGGGAGGCCATGGCGCCTCGTCGACGGTGACCGCACCTGCCGGTGGGGTCTCAACGGCCGCGTACTTGTGATCGAGCGGGTACCGGGAAAAGGTCGAACATACCACTGGGTGGAATCAGACGAGGCGGCCGCGCTCTGGGAACGAACGCGCGGCCGCCTCTCGCTGCTTCTGGAGTCGGCGATTTCCGGTGATCTGCCCGATCTTGAGCCGGTACCGGGTCCTGGGAGCGCGCAATCCCCACCCCGGGGATTGTTCACAACCCTCGAGAAACTGGCTGCTCGTGATGGAACCGCTCTCCTGGCCGATGCAAAGCGGTTCACACAGATCTATTCGCCGGTCGGCATCCTTCCGCCCGACCAGTATATGGCACTGGTCGTGCAACTCACTCACGGCTGCCAGTTCAATACCTGCACATTCTGCACCTTCTATCGGGATACTCCCTACTCGGTCAGTACGGGTGAAGATCTGCGCGAGCATCTCGCGGCCATCGATTCCTTCCTGGGTGGGGGACTGAATCTGAGACGATCGATATTCCTGGGGGACGCGAATGCGCTGGCCCTCCCGATGGACACACTCGTACCCCTGATAGATATAGTGATGACGCGTTACCGGGCATCGCAGCCCGCCATGGGGGGGATGCATGCCTTTCTCGACGGCTTCTCCGGGTCGAAAAAGGGTGTGGAGGAGTATCGTCATCTCATGGAGATGGGACTCCGTCGGATCTGTGTCGGCATGGAATCGGGGCACGATCCACTCCTGCAATGGCTCAACAAGCCGGGTTCGGTCTCTGATGTCGTCCAGACCGTTGAGGCGATGAAGGTGGCCGGAATGGGGGTATCACTCGTCATACTCATTGGAGCGGGGGGCCGTGAGTACGGCGACGGTCATGTGCGGGATACGATCCATGTGCTCGATGATCTGCCGCTCGATTCAAAGGATATGGTATACTTCAGCAGGCATGTGGACCTGCCTGGAGCGGCATATGGCGTGATCGCGCGCCAGGAAGGCATATCGGCACTCGATGAAGCGGGCATGGAAGAACAGCACCAGGCTATTGCTTCGGCTCTCAGGCCGTACCGCAGTGGAGGGCCCCGACGAGGTGCATATGATATCAGAGAGTTCACCTACTAACGCGTTTCCGTCGGAAAACGGCTCTTTTCCGCGATCTCGGCGTCGGTCTGCCGGGTGGAATCGCGCTTCCCGACACCTCACCCGTGTCGGTCTCCTCTATCTGTTCATGCTGTTCATGATTTTTTTCGCGCCGGTCTCAGCCGTGAGCCAGGAGAATCTGGTCGACCAGGCACGCGCCGCCCTGGAGGAGGGACGTGGCGAGGAAGCGCTGAGGCTTGTACGGCGCGCCACTCGTGCCGACAAAGAAGATGTCGCCGCGTGGATGCTCCAGGGAGAGATTTACTTCTCGCTCATCGACAGAGGCCTTACCGCGAGACGGGCCCGGAATGCCATCAAGGCATTCGATAAGGTCGTTGAGCTGAATCCATCCTATCCCGATGTATACCTCAAGCGGGGCATTGCCTGGCTGGAGGGGGTCGGTGATTCACTCAAGGCCGGGATCGAATTTGAGAGCCAGCTCCAGGCGGATCCCCTTCACATGGAAGCCACGGTCCGACTGCTGGAACTGTCGGTTGATATGCGGGAATGGGAGATGGCGGAATCGTTCGCCTCCCGGGTGCTGGTGGAGTTCAGAACCGAGCCGAGGATCTATCGACCACTCCTCAAACTCTATCTGAAGAAGAGGGAATGGGCTTCCGCCGCTCTCGTGGCACGACGCTATCTGTCGATCCTCGCGCCGAGAGAACAGGAGGTGATCTTCGACATCACACCCCTGCTCTCCAGGGCCGAAGAAGAACAGTACCGGGAGCTCGATCCCGAGACCCGGGTACTTTTCCAGCGGCGCTACTGGGCGAGGCGGGGGGGAGCTCACCTCGATGGATACGCCACACGCTTCATCGAACATATATGGCGTGTCGCCGAGGCGAGAGACCGGTTTGGAGACGTGACCTTTCCCTGGGATTTCAGGGGTGAACTCTTCGTGAGATACGGTCCGCCCGATTTCCGCGTGACGAGTACCTCCGGCCTGAGCCTCAACATGATCATGGATGGAGATTTCCAGTCACAGTGGCGTTCGAGGATGCTCGAACTGGGATTGCCGATTGCCTCATTCGATTCCGGCAACAGCACCACGTTCTTCAATACCGACTTCGAACCGCCGAGGGGGCCAGGCCGGTTCTCGTTCTGGATCTACAAGTGGGACGGACTCCTCTTCGTCCTGCGCGACGCGACGGTCGGCGGTGAGTTGCAGCTTACCGGTGACGGGCTCGCGTTCAACGAGGCCCTGAAGGAACACCTTCCCGTAATTTCCCAGCTGGAGGAGATGAATGAGTCGCTGAAACCGGCGTTCCAGGTTGCCCAGTTCAGGGGTGCGGAAGGGAAGACCCTGCTCCACGCCTATTATTCGATCCCGGTCTCGGAACTGATCGGAACAGCACTCGACTCGCTGCCATCTGAAGCCATGATCAGTGAAGTCACCCTGGTAAGCGAGAACATGCAGATAAGCGCAGACGTGGAGCGTTCCAGGACGATTCAATCGGGGCCATCGACCGAGATCCAGCGGTCGAGACGGTTCGTGGAAGCGATAGCTCTAGATGTCGATCCGGGAGCGTATGAGATATCCTTATTCGTGGCTCACCGCTCCTCACAGCGGTACGGCTCGATAGGACCGGTGGCCCTCGAAGTGCGGGATTACTCGGGGATCGGTTTCGCCATGAGCGACCTGGTTCTGGCCTCGGCCGACACGCTCGGAGATCCGGAGAAGAACCTTCTCGATGAAGGCCTGAAATTTCTGCCCCAGCCGGCCGGAGTGTTCGATATCGACCGGTCATTCCTGGTGTACTTTGAGGTCTACGGCCTCGGCCGCGATATCGATGGTGTCACCGACTACGAAATCACGTATGAGATCTTCCCTGAACCGGGTTCTCAGGGCAGACCGAAAACCATCCAGTCCTCGGTCGCGGCCCTGCTGGGGATCACCAGAGGCGAATCGGTCGTTACACTCTCCAGCACCTATCGGAGCCTTCTGCCGGACAATACCCACCGGCCGCTCTTGAGCCTGCACGAATATCCGGAAGGGCCCTACCGGCTGAGGGTTACGGTGAAGGACAATCTTCTGGACAGGGAGATCAGCAGAGAGGTCACGCTCCTGGCATTGTATCCACATCCGCCTGGTCGCTAGAACCCCGAGTCACCATTCCACTGCAATTCGTCCTCCGCTATATCTGCTCCAGCGATGCAAGTAAACAGGCTCTCATGGTGTCGAATGAATAAATGTGGCGACATGGGGCGTTGCGCACCTTTACAGGGAAAGGGACGACAGATGAGACGTACAACACTACTTACGGCTGGCGCAGCCCTGCTCATGGTTGTGGTTCAGACGGGTGTCAACGCCCAGCAGGCCCAACCGGCACAGCTGCAGCGCTGGCAGGGGCAACTGGATCTCACCGAAGAGCAGAGGGCACAGATACAGCAGATCAGTGAACAGCACCGTGAGGCTTTGAGAGAAGCCCAGGCGGCGCTGATCCAGGCAAGAGCCGATCTCGATAAACTCAGAACGGCCGGGGACCCCGACCTGCGAGAGCTGGAACGCGCCATGAACGCGTTGTCACAGCTTGAGAACGCGCAGAAGATCCAGACCATCCGGAACCGGGCGGAGATGATGGATGTCCTCACCGAAGAGCAGCAGCAGCTGCTTGGCCGGACAGCGGGATTCCTCGGCGGTCAGGGAATGATCGGCCACGCCCGGATGTTCAGCGGACGGGGATCGATGGGCAGGGGACACACCGGTTTCAGGCGGGGACGCGGAGCCATGCCTGGACGGGCCGGCTCCGGCCGGGGACGTGGAGTCATGTCGGGAAATGCCGGCTACGGCCGGGGACGGTCAGGTAACACCGGACGGTTCAGTGGCCGAGGCGGCAGCATGGGCACGTGGAACCGGGGACGGGTGATCCCTCACGGTCTGCAGAGTGGTCAGCGGCCTTACGAGAACCTGCGGGAATGGTTCGGCGGGCAGGAGATGCAGGGAATGATGGGTCGTGGGATAATGAGAGGTCGGGGTATGGGTACGGTGGCTCCGCCTCCTCCTCCCCCGCCACCCGCGGGCTGATCGGTCGACGTCAGAACACCTGAATGTGCCGCTCCGTAATTGCGGCACGGAGCGGCAAGCAAGGGGCCGGTGGAAACGAGAATCATTCTGCCGGCCTTTTTCTGCTATGCTTCTTACTCCTCCTTCTCCTCCTCCTGGTGGGCGTCGAGATCCCGGGTAAGAAGGTTCTCCCTCGTGGAGAGGGCTTGCCAGTACCAGAAACTCTCCGGAGGGCTCTGGCTGAGACTCCGGCTCCAGATGGCGTAGGTGTAAACAGCCTCGTTCGCCTGATGCAACCGGTCGCTCAGGACAGCAGCGGCACGGTTGGCGATCTTTACCGCCAGGTGAGGTTTCTCCTCCACCAGCCTGAAATAGGTGTCGCGGGCGATCGAAATCGTTGTGGCCGGTTCCGAGGTCTCTACGGTGGCGGTATGAGGGACCTCATCGAACATCGAGGCCTCTCCGATGATATCACCCCGGTGGAGGGTCGCCAGCACAATGCCCTCATCATCCCCCACGCTCTTGACGACCTTGACCTCCCCCTCCAGGATGATCTGTATCCCCTTGTTGCGGAGATCTTCACCAAATATCGGACCCTCCTCGGGCTTGTACCGGCACAGCTTGAGGTAGGGGATGATCTCCCGGAGTTCGACGTCGGAGTAATCGTCAAAAAACTCTAGAGGGGTAAGGTCCTCGAGTTGTAGACTCATTTTTCGTTCGTTGTCCATGGGGGGCATGATAACAACCCATCCGACAGCGGTCTACACATCGTTTGCCTCTGGAGGTTCCGTTGGATCAACTCAGCCTGGACACCACGACGCTCTCGATCATGGTGCAGGCGTCGGGTCTCGCAACGTTGCTGATCATGCTCCGTGAGTTCCGGCAGGATGACCGGGAATTCACCGAAGAGGAGATGCAGGGATTCGTGATCGCCTATCGCTACCAGTACCAGGTCACACTCGATCTCATGCTGGAAGCGATGCGAACCGACGAAGAGTCCTGATACCGGTCACGCTCGTCTCGACAGCGGGGCGGCAGATATCAGGGGCGTCACCGCCCTCCCGATGAACGACGCGCCTCGGTGACCATCTCTCTGACCTCTTCCATCAGTATCGCGCCCCGGTAGCAGAAGCCATCCTTAATGGTCCATTCCACGGTACCACCCTGGCGAACCTCGCCCTCTTCGTACACATCAGTCCCGGTCGGGTAGAGCAGCTTGAAGTTCTCCTGGGGATTGCCGTTCACCAGGATCAGGTCGGCCCGGTAGCCGACCTTCACCCGGCCCAGTTCGTCCTCCATTCCAAGCATCAGTGCATTATTGCCGGTCGCGTGTTTGATCACATCCAGCGGGTGGAAGCCCGCCTCCTGATGCAGTTCGAGTTCCCTGATGAATCCGAACCCGTAGAGTCGGTAGATGAAGCCCGCGTCCTCACCGGCGCAGATGATGCCGCCTCGCACGGCGAACTCACGCAGGGCGGCGAACCAGAGCTGGTAGTTGCGACTCCACTCGATCTCATCTCTGGTCGTCCAACCGATGAAGTAGGAGCCGTGACTGCCCAGATCGGGAGTGAAGTACTGCTCAAGTGCCGGGTGGAGATAATCCTCGAACCAGGGCTGGGTCCTGGCGCGCTGCACGTCACGGCTCGCTTCGTAAATGGTGAGGGTGGGGCACCAGGCCACGCCGGCGTCGACCATGCCCTGCAGAACAAGGCTCAACTTCTCCGGATCGGCGTCCTTGAAGAGTCTGCCGGCCCACCTGAACCGGTCGAGTTCATTGTTGTAGTTATAGCCGGGAGGAAAACTCTGCGAGCCGTACGGGATCGCTGCGTCGGGAATCCCGTACCAATGCTCGATGGTGGTCGTGCCGCCGGCGATGTCGTCCCAGACGTCGCTCTCCTCCACGCCGACATGATGGGCGACCCGCAGGCCGAGCTTCTTCGCCTCATCGAGGAGGGCAGCCAGGGGGGCGCGGTCCATACCGAATATCTTGACTCCGTCGGCTCCGGCCTCGTGCACCGTGCGAACGCTCTGGCGCGCTTCCTCGGGCGTGCTGCCGCCCGCGCGCATATAGATGAAGATGCGTGGAGCCGCGAGCGAACCGCGTTCACTCCGGCGTTTCAGTTGTTCCGCCTTCTCGAAATCGCTTCCCACGTCCCGCACGGTCGTGATGCCGCTGGCGAGCCAGAGGTTCATCTGGTACTCGAACGGCATCTGCATGCTGCCGCGGGAATCCTGCAGGTGAACGTGCAGATTGATGAATCCGGGCAGCAGGTACCTGCCCGCGCCGTCGATCTCGGCGTCGAAGGCACCCGAGGCGCGACCGCCCACCGACACGATCCGATCGTTCTCAACGATCACATTCATCGGGCCCCGGGTCGGAGTGCCGTTGCCGTCGATTACGAACACGTTCCGGATCAGCAGGCGGTCGTATCTCCGGCCGTGTTCTGCGGACGGATTCCGGGATGTCTCGCCCTGCTGCCTGGCGGATGCCGTGGATGACGGAACCGTGAGCGTGATCAGGATCACGCCGGTGAGGATCCGGGAGAGAGGATTCTTGCGCATCGTATTCACCCTGTTCGAGAAGTGACGGTATCGTCCGGGAACCGGCGGGACTACGGTGTCCCGCAGGTGTGGAAGGGACGATACAGAACGTCCCGCCCGCCCGTCAACGGGCGCACTTGATAATGCTTGGTGCCCTGTCACGCAACAACCGTGGCATTCGAGCGGCGCCGTATCCCGACCGGCTGTGTTGCGCCTCCTCGCCTTGTGCACCGTTCCGCAATTGCACTGGTATTCGGTCGCCGATGCATTCCGGCCTGCCGCGTTACTCGTCGTCACAATAGCCATCGCTATTGTTCCTCCTCGCGCCTTGCCGGCCGCACGCCTCGGTGCCCTCGATACTTCACCGCAATTACGGAACGGCACACTCGCCACCGCTATGCCTCGTCGCCACGCCTTGCCGGTCAGGCACGGCGTCACTCTCGGTGCCGACGTTTGTCACGTGACATGACACCGGTCCAGTACGTAGGTTCCAGCACGCCGGGCTGCGGAAATATATCTCGAGGGTGGAGTGCGCAGCATGGAACGGGGTATTGTGTCTGCCGGGCGGAACAGTGAAACCGGTGAGAATAATTGAAGGATTGAGTGAAGATGGCAGAAGAACGAAAACGATTCGCCATTATCATGGCCGGTGGTGTCGGAGAACGCTTCTGGCCGTTGTCGCGCACCACACGGCCGAAGCAACTGCTTCCCCTCGGTCGGGATGGCAACTCACTGCTTGCCGATGCCATCGACCGTCTCGATACCGTCATCGGGCCTGAGGATATCTACGTGGTCACCGGGCGACCTCTTCTGGAGACCATCCGCTACTCCGGACTCTCGGTGCCGCGGGAGAACGTGATCGCCGAACCGGCCAAGCGGAATACTGCCGGAGCGCTCGTTTGGGCCGCCGCCTGGCTCCTCGCGCAGAATGGAGAAGAAGCTCTCGACGCGAGCCTTGCGGTATTCCCGGCCGATCATCAGATCGATTCGACCGACGCCTTCCGGGCCGATGTTACCAGGGCTCTGGAGCACATCGAAGAGCATGGCGGTCTCATGGTGATGGGGATGCCGCCCACCCGACCCGCCACCGAGTATGGTTATATAGAGATCGCGGAGACTATTGAGGAAGAGGATCGTGGCGTTCCGGTATCGGCATTCCACGAAAAACCGGATGCGGAGACAGCTGCAGAGTATATCGAGTCGGGCAGGCACTTCTGGAATTCGGGGATGTTCTTCTGGACGATCTCCGACTTCCTGCTCGAACTCGAGAAGGCCTCGCCGGCGCATTTCAAGACTACCGGACTTCTGGTGGAGGCCATCAGCGTCGGGGATGAGGTCGAGATCCAGAACATCTTCGAGCAGCTGGAAGACATCTCGATCGACTACGCGCTGATGGAAAAGGCATCAACGGTCTCGATGATCCCCGCGTCATTCACATGGGACGATCTGGGCGCCTGGGATGCGCTTGTGCGGGCCTTCGAGACCGATGAGGAGGGAAACCTGACCATCGGTCCCTCCATCCGGATCGACACCCGGGACTGCATGGTCGTGAACGATGAGGGAGAGCGCGCGTCGGTAGCGCTCCTTGGGGTCGAAGGGCTGACGGTCGTCATGACCGGGGACGCGGTGCTCGTCATGCGTTCCGACCGGGCTCAGGATGTCCGGGAGATTGTGAAGCAGCTGAAAGAGAGAGAGAGTCCTCACCTGTAGGTGTCGATCCGTCAGGAGGTATATCAGATGATCGCCCGGAAGATATCCTCATCCACGCTGTTTCTTGTTCTCGCACTGTCTCTGTTCTCTCCATGGGCCAGTGCACAGGTGGCGGAACTCGAACAGATCATGAGCTTCCACTTCCCCTCGAACCTCGTGGCATCACCTGCAGGTGAGAGGATCGCCTGGCTCGGTAACGAGGAGGGCAGAAGAAACGTCTGGGGGGCCGAGGCGCCCGATTGGGAAGCGCGTCGCCTCACCGGCTATCTCGAGGATGACGGGCAGGAACTGAGCGGACTTGCCTTTCTGCCCGACGGGCAGCGGCTGATCTACCTGCGGGGCGGTTCATCCAACCGCGACGGAGAACTCCCCAATCCTGTCAGTGACCCGGCAGGGTTCTCCCGTGACCTTTGGCTGGTGTCATGGAACGGCGCTGATCCGGTCCGCATCGCCGGCGCCGTCTCACCCCGCGTCTCCCCTGCGGACGCAAAGATCGTCTGGGCCGCCGCCGGCCGCTGTATGGTGCTCGATCTCCTGACAATGCCCTCTCGATCACGCATGGAAGAAACTGCAGGGCGGTTGCCGCAGCGGGTCGTCGTCAGGCGGCGAACTGAAGATACCCCGCCACCCCCGCCGCGGGCAGAGAGAGGGAGACAGGACCCCGTTTTTCTTGAGTGGGAGGCACCACCTCGGATTCCTTCGCGGATGCTCTTCCAGGTACGCTCCGGCCTGAGCGACCTGCAGTGGTCTCCCGACGGCACCATGCTCGCCTTCTCCAGCGCCCGCGACGGGCGGGAGATCCTCGGTGTGTTCGATCTCGAAAAAGAGGAACTGACCTGGCTCACCAACACGGTGGACCGCGACTCTACACCGCGGTGGTCCCCGGACGGCAGCCGGCTCGCCTTCCTTCGCCGGCCGGTCGACTATCGGGGGTATGCGCTCTGTGTCGTGGATGTCGCCACCGCGGAGACCACCGAATTGTGGCGTTCCCCTGGTGACGGTTCGGGGTACTACCCGGGCGCGGTCGCCGGCTCGTATGGCCTCATGTACGGTTACGGCCATATCGTCTTTGCCGGTGAGTGGTCGGGGTGGAACCACCTCTACGTGATCCCCGATGAGGGTGGGGAGGCACGCGAACTGACTGAGGGGGAGGGGATCGTTGAAAATGCCGTGCTCTCACCCGACGGGCAGTGGGTCTATGTGAGCCATAACATACGTTCGATCGATTTCCGTCAGCTCAGCAGGATCCGCCTAACCGACGGATTTACGCGATCGATCGAGGAGGGGGAGGTCATCGCCTGGAATCCGGTCATGGCCCGCCATCAGGATTGGCTTGCCTATATCCGCTCCGACGCGTTCGAACCGGCCGGTGTTTATCTCAGAACATCTGAGAGTGAAGAAGGAACGCGCATCTCACCCCTTCCGGACGGGTACCCCATCGCCGATCTGGTGAAGCCGGAACAGGTAATATTCGAGGCGGCTGACGGCGTGACGATTCATGGCCAGCTTTTCGTGCCCGATGGACTCAGGCGGCGGGATCGGGTGCCCGCGGTCATATTCATGCACGGCGGATCGCGCCGGCAGATGCTGCTGGGGTGGCACAACCGCGGCTACTATCACAACGCCTATGGATTCAACCAGTATCTGGTGTCCCGGGGGTATGTGGTCCTGTCGGTGAACTACCGGAGCGGAATCGGATACGGGGTCGAGTTCAGGGAGCCGGCCGGGTACGGCTATCAGGGAGCGTCGGAGTACCAGGATATAGTCGCCGCAGGGCTCTACCTGCAGGATCTCGACAATGTTGATCCCGACCGGATCGGACTGTGGGGCGGCTCTTACGGCGGATACCTGACCGCGCTTGGACTGGCACGGGATTCCGATCTCTTCAAGGCAGGTGTAGATCTTCACGGTGTCCACAACTGGGCCGACCAGCTCACGTGGTGGGGCAGGGGGGAATCCACCGGAATCAGCCAGGCGGTCCTCGATTCGATGATGAGGACAGCCTTCGAATCGAGCCCGGTGGCCGATATCGATTCGTGGAGATCACCGGTGCTCATCGTGCACGCCGATGACGACCGGAACGTTCCCTTTGAAGCGAGCATCGATCTTGTGAAGAGACTGCGTAATAAAGGGGATGTTATTTTCGAGGAACTCTATTTCGTTGATGACGTCCACGGGTTCCTGCTCCATCGGAACTGGCTGGAGGTCTACCGGAGGGCGGTGGCGTTTTTCGACCGCTACCTGAAAGAAGGAGCCGACAGGAACCACTGACACCAGCAGGGCATCGCGTCACTGAGAGGGGGCGCGTGATCGACCGGTGAACCAGTGTCATGTCACGTGACGAACGTCAGCACCGAGAGTGACGCTGTGCTTGACCGACAAGGCGTGGCGACGAGGCATAGCGGTGGCTATGGCGAGGAGGCGGAACGCAGCCGGTCGGGATACGGCGCCGCTCGAATGCGACGGTTGTCGCGTGACAGGGCACCAGTGTGAAGGAAAGGGAGAAGCATGGCCGGTGATATCACCAGGCTGACGGCACTCGTCACCTGCGCTGGTTGAGCGTCCAAACTGGGTCCGGCGGACCTGCAGAAGGCACTCAGCGCGCTCGACAGGGAGGATCACCCCAATCTCCTGGTGGGAACCGCCACCATGGACGACGCCGGAGTGTATCGTCTCGACGGGGAGACCGCGCTGATCCAGACGGTCGATTTCTTTACCCCGATCGTGGACGATCCCACGACTTTCGGAGCCATCTCGGCCGCGAACAGTCTCTCAGATATCTACGCGATGGGCGGGCGTCCGATCACCGCGCTCGGAATCGTGTGCGTTCCCGACAACTTCGATATGGACATGCTGGGAGAGATACTGCGGGGCGGACAGATGAAGGCGCGCGAAGCGGGGGTTCCGGTCGTGGGCGGGCACACGGTCAAGGCCCCCGAACTGAAATTTGGTCTCGCCGTAACCGGCGTGGCCCATCCCGACCGGCTGGTGACGAATGCCGGCGCGCAGCCGGGTGATCGCCTCTACCTCACCAAACCGCTTGGTACCGGCGTGATCAGTACGGCGGTGAAGGCTGAGAAGTGTCCTCCCGAAGTGCTTGATGAAGCCGTCGAAATGATGCTTACGCTGAACGCCGCGGCTGCTGAAGCGATGCTCGAGGCGGGGGCGACTGCCTGCACCGACATCACAGGATTCGGTCTCGGAGGCCATGGCCATCAGCTGGCCCTCTCGAGCGGTGTGGCGATCGAGATCCATCCCGATGCGCTCCCGACGCTGACCGGAGCGGAGGATGCGATTGAGCAGGGGCTCATCCCGGGCGGTCTTGTCACGAACCGGAAGTTCCTCGAGTCGTGGGTATCGGGGAAGCCGTCGGTGGGGGGACGGGGTGAACTGCTCTATGATCCTCAGACGAGCGGAGGATTGCTCATTTCGATTCCGGAGACGGCAACCGCTGCGCTTGAAAAGGCATTTGCGAAGCGGGACGTCCCGGTCCACCAGATAGGCAGGGTGGTGGAAGGACGCCCCGGTTCGATTACGATTATTTAGACGATCACCTTTCTTCGGTTACATCGGGATGGCTCTCAGGAACCGTCCCCACCGCCACCTCTCAGATCCCGCTCCAGCTGATTGAGTATCTGCTCCAGCCTGTCCATCGCCGAACCGTATTCCGCCCACCGTCCGGCCCGCAGGTGTCCCTGGGCTTCCCGGTAGAGCGTGAGGGCCTGCGAGGCCAGCCGGGCCGGTACCATCAGTGTCACCGGTTCGGAACCGGGGCGTTCAAACGTGATGGAAACGGGTTCCGTTGAGGAAAACTCACCTCCCAGGAGGGTCTGGAGGGCCTGCTGGAGGTTCTCTTCCATGATCACCTTCGGTCCGTACGAGAGGATCACCCGCTTCAGTTCGGGCAGATCACTCCGTTCGGCCCTCAGGTAGAGCGGTTCGGCATACAGGATGCTCTCACCGATCGGGATCACCAGAAGGTTGCCCCGGATCACCTGACTCCCCTGCTGGCTCCAGAGGGTGAGTTGTTCGCTGATATCCGGATCCTGATCGATCCGTGCCTCGATCTGCATGGGGCCGTAGATCACTTCCTGCTTCGAGAACTTGAAGAGCACCAGCTCACCGTAGTGTTCGGGATCGCACCTGGCGGCGAGCCATCCCACCATGTTGTTCTTCCCCACCGGCGTGAAGGGGAGCATCAGGACGAACTCCGGCTCCTGTGACTCGAAGAGGGAGAGGATGATGTAATAGGCGGCCATCTGGACCTCACTGCCCGAGTAGACCTCGGTGGCCTTGACCCAGAGGTCCTCCTGGTTATAGAAGACTTCGGGATCCTCCATGTGAAAGGAGCGCCACTTGTCGGCCGCGAGTTCGAACAGGTCGATCGGGTAGCGGAGGTGCGATTGAATCGCTTCGGGCATCTCCGACATCGGCCTGAAGAGATCCGGGAATATCGCTTCGAGAGCCCCCGTTATGGGATCGGGGGCCGCGAGGTAGAAGACAACCGATCCGTTATAGGCGTCCACCGTGACCTTGACGCTGTTCCGGATGTAGTTGATGCCGAGGGAAGAGGGATCGGAATACGGCAGCCGGGAGGTCACTGTATAGGCGTCAATGACCCAGAATAACCGTCCATCAGCGATCACCAGATAGGGATCTTTGTCGTAGAGGAGGAAGGGGGCGATCTTCTGCACCCGTTGCGCGACAAGACGGTTCTCCATCAGTCGGGTTTCAGAGGTCGGATAGCCGCTGATCAGGAGTTTCAACTGGTTATACTTCAGCGCGTAGATCAACCGGCGCAGGAGCCCGCCGATCGGAACGCCGCCATCACCTTCATACATGGTGGTCGCGTTCTCCTCGCCGACGGGGTAATCGAACTCCTCTTCGGTGGTCTTGACGAGCACGTACTTGTCGGTGAATTCCCCGTAGTAGATCTCCGGTCTCGTCACTTCCATACCGACGTCGCTCCGCGGAGGTATATCCTTCAGGAAGAAGACCGGCATTCCCTCGGGTGTGACCTCGTTCACCGGGCTCATCGACACCCCGTACCCGTGGGTGAACTTCAGATGCTGGTTCACCCAGGTCTGGGCCTGCGCGGCGAGTCGGCTGGAATCGAGTTCGCGCGGCGCCAGCAGCACCTGGCGATACTCTCCATTGACCATGTACCGGTCGACATCGGGTGACGGGAACCGGTAGTAGAGCCTGATCTCCTGCAGCTGGCTCAGCGTCTGCCGGAGCGGGCGCCAGTCCCACAGCCTGATGTTCTGGAAGGTGCCGCTGTACTTCTGGAGGTCGTCGGCCGTGAGGGTCAGGTTGGCCGGGAAATCATGTTCCGAAATGTTGTCGAGCCCGTATCCGTACCGGGTGAACCGGATGGCGTGTTCGATGTATTCCCGCTCCTTGGTCACCTCGTTCGGTTCCACGATTAACTGCTGGACAGCGGCCGGGAAGAGTCCGGTCACCACGACCAGCAGTACCAGGTACCCACCGGCGGCAAAGAGTGGAATCTTGAAATCCTTCTTCCACAGTCCGTACACCATCGCCCCGAAGAGGATGACGCTCAGTCCGATCATCAGCCGGAAGGCCCAGAGATCGGCGTGGACGTCGGTGTAGGAGGCTCCGAAAATCACCCCGCGCCGCGAGTAGAGCAGATCGTAGATCTCTAGCTGGAAGTGCCAGGCGAGCAGCAGAAAGAGCAGGGCTGCCAGGAAGATCAGGTGCAGTCTCACCCGGGGGCTCACATACAGCTTGTCGTAGGCCCACCCGAGGGCCTTGCTCTCCCAGTAAACCAGCAGTACCGCCGCGGCGGTGACGGCAAGGGTGGCCAGGAACCACTGCTTCAGGAATATGAGCAAGGGCAGGGTGAAGACGTAAAATCCCAGATCCTTTTCGAAGAGGGGATCCGTGACATCGAATGGCTGGGCGTTCAGGGCCTGCATGACATCCAGCCAGCGATCGGAGGCCCACGCCCCGAGGGTCATCGCGATCACGGCTCCCAGACCGATGAATACGAGCTTTCTGAACCGTTCGAGCACCTCTCCGGGCACCTGGAGGTCGGAATAGAATTCACGCCATCTCCCTCCGCCGCGCTTCGAGACCACTCTCAGGTTGGCATAGAAGAACACCAGGAAGAAAACAGAGAAGATGAGGAAGAGCACCACCCTGCTGCCAAGTATCTTCAGGAATACTCCCTGGAACCCGACGGCGTTGAACCACCACCAGTCGGCAAGGAATCCCACCATGAGCTCCCTCAGCAGAAGGAGTACGATAAAGGCGATAATGAGGATGGTGATCACTTTCTTACGTTTCATGCGGGTCCCCCGTAGGGTAAGGGTCAGCCGCGACCGACCGGAAAGGTGATGCGGAGCCCTCTGTTAGGTAGCGGATATCTGAATCGGAATAGTAATGGTTTCCGGAAACACATAATATACGAAACGGGCGCCCGGTCTTCTCGACCGAACACCCGTTTTGTAAATATTACCGTAAGCTCTCGGGCAGTGCTGCCGTGACGATTACCCACCGACGCGATAGATGAAACTCCACGCCATCGAATCGTACGGCTCATCATCGGTGAAAATGGTGCCATGGCTGAGAACCGAGATGGTGACATGGCGCGCGGGATTCATGAGATGCCCGTTCCGCCATACCATCCCCCTGGCCACCCATTGACCGGTGAAGGTCCCGTCACCGTTGTTGTGGAGCCGCGTGCGCACGTGGTGGCGCTGGCCGTGACCGGTCGCCCAGGCCGGGTAATGGATCAGGATGACGTCGTCGGGGTCGCCGGTCGTCACTTCGATCGTGATGGTATCACGGGCGGCGAAGATGATGATGTCCTCACGGTCGGTCAGGGTGCTCACGTCGGTGAACGTCGTGTCCACACCGTCCGTTGAGGTCAGGCGTACCTGCACTATCTCCACCGTATTCGGGTCGGAGATGACCGTGGTCCCCGAAATGGCGGTCATCCGCCAGCCCCGGTTCTGCATCTGAGCGGTCGCGTTCTCGCGGCGCTCGAAGGTCGCGAAACGGACGGCGGTGTCGGTGAAGTCCTTTGAGTAGTGGGTCGCGGTAGTGTCGATGATGTGGAAAGTACCGGAGAGCAATCCCATCCAGGTCACGTCTGCGGTCGCGGGGCCATCCCCTTCATCGTGGATCGTGATCTCTATGTCGCGCTGGACGTCCAGCATCCGACGACCCCACCGCCATGGTACGATGTCGGCAAGGGTCTTGCCCGAACCCGGCACCGGCGTATCGGGATCCTCGGCTCCCACGGCGCTGAAGAGATCGGATGTAAAGAAGTCGGCCTCGGCCAGGATGGCGGCTTCGATGGCCGCGCGATCCTCGCTCAGTTCGGTCGGGCTCAATTCACAGCCTGTCGCCACGAGCACTGCGACCATTATCGCGCCGGTCAGCCATCTGGTGATCGGTTTCCGCATGGTGTTCATCCTCTCGTTTCTGTTAGTGCCCTGTCACGCAACAACCGTCGCATTCGAGCGGCGCCGAATCCCGACCGGCTACGTTCCGCCTCCTCATCATAGCCACCGCTATGCCTCGTCGCCGCGCCTTGCAGGCTGGGCCCGGCATCACTCTCGGTGCCGACGTTTGTCACCTGACATGACACTCGATCGAATCCGCCGCCGTCAGGTCAGAACCTGTAGAGGAGGTCGAACGAGGTGAAGTTGGTTACGCTGTTGTCTTCAGATTCCCGGTGCCGTTCCGGGGTAATATTGATGAGTGTCTGGAGCGCCAGCCCCTTCCAGATCGGAATCTCCAGCGTGGCGCTCAGGTCGACATACCAGAAGTCACTGTCCCATTCAGTCTCCGATTCGAATGCCCTCCATCCGGTCTCAAGGCTGAGAAAGGCCCAGAAACCTCCGCCGGAAATCACGTTCGCCTCGGTGAAGAGGAAGGGCTGTGACCAGGAATCGGTGAGTTGGGTCACTCCGAACAGGTCGATGTACGAGGTGTCCGCGTAGCTCTCGGTCCGGTGGTGACGCCAGCCGCCGCCGAAGCGGACCTCCCATGCCTCCCCCGGGTGCCATGTCGGACCCGCCGCGAGCCGCAGGTCGGTCCCGTCGTTGTAGATGAGGGTCTGTTCGCTGTAGGCGCGTGTTTCGACACGCGCTTCGTACCACATCCCCCACCGGCTGAGGGGCGCCAGCCGACCATCCAGCCGTACGCCATGTATGATCCTGTTGGGGCGGGGTCCCGCATTCCGGTAGTTCCGGTCGTCCCGGTAGATGGTTGCCTGTAGATCTCCACCCCCTGGAAATACCCATCCGAGGACCAGCCGCAGATCGAAGTCCCCGTAATCAAGGGCGGTTGTGTCGGGAGCAGTCTGGCTCCGCGTGTCTGCTTCAAGTTCGAACCAGGGGCCGATCCAGCCGCCGCCGCGAAGCGCGAGGGCGCCGCTGACGGACCGGGTGTCGTAGAAGAAGGTGTTGTGGTGATCGTAATCAAACAGCTCGGTCCGGACTCTTCCTCTGACACTCCATTGCCCTCTCCCGCGGTACGCTCCGCGCAGTGTGCCGAGGAATGCGTCGTGATCGTTGGAGAAGATGAACCCGTCGTCGTTGAAGCGCTTGGTTTCCCAGCGGGACTCGGCCGACGCGCTCAATCCCTGCCAGGTGCCCTTCCGCCAGGCCGCGCTGAGCGTGTTGTAGGCGTATTGCCGCCCCAGGAAGAACCGGTCCCCGAATTCCAGGGTATGGTTACCCTTGGAGAGTGGGGTGTAGTGGATATTCAGATGGAGGTTCCCCTCACTCATCGTGCTGGAGGTGTCCGCGCTCAGAACGGTGTAGCTGTGCGAGAAGAAGTCGTAACCGGTTCCGAATTCCACGCGGAGCGGTCCGCTCATCCCCGGCAGACGGGGGAGCGAGCCGTTCTGCTGGCCCTGGATCGTCATCTGAGGAAACGCCATCAGCAACAACGCGACGCAGAACGCCTTGCAGTGGGAATTCCCCATCGGGCTCTTCCTCTCAACCCTGCGGGACCGGTGGCGGAGGAGGTGCCGAGCCGCCCGCCCGGCGGACGGCGGTCATGATCAGCTTCGCGGCGCTCTGGGCGTCTTCAAGTGCCTGCCGCAGGTTACCGGACAGGAGCCGCGTTCTCGCCCGGTTCAGCTGACGGTCGGCCTGCTGCATGAGTCTGCTTACACCCTGGATGGAACTGTTCGCGAGTTCTGAGTGAGCCTCCTGCAACTCTTCGGCATGGGCGATCGCCAGGGCCACATCCTCGTCGGTGAGCGCTCCCCGGGTCAGGCGTTCGGCGAGTCTCAGGGCGGTACGGGCGGTCAGCGTGTGCGCCAGGGCCTGGCGGAGTTCTCCGGCTGCCAGGAGACGAACCGCCTCGGCCTGGGCGGTTCTTGCCCTTTCGAGCGCCTCGATGGCGGTATCCACACGGATATCACCCTCTTCGAGGTAATCGATGCGCCGGGTAGTCTCGTCGATTTCGCGCTGGACAGACTCGGGGGTAAGTCCCGATCTGTCGATATGTCTGAGGACCTGTTTCAACAGGTTGTCGGCCTGTTCCATGAGCCTGAAGGAGAGCAGAAGGTTGTTCCGCTGCCGGGCCTGGTGGGCGCGCTGGAGGGCATCGGCCGACAGGGTGAGTTGGCGAACAATCTCCGGAGGGGCGTCAGGCCCGATACTGTTTCGAAGAAACTGCATCATCTCCAGATTGCGTTCCGAGAGCCGGGTGTAGTGGGGGAGTCTCTGGGCGAGCTGCCGTATCTGGACCGAGAGCTGGCGAAGCTGGTTCATGTTACGCTTGCCGATCATGTGGGCCTGCTGGTACCGATGGCCCTGCATATGACCCTGCGCCTGCACCCACTGGGAGCGGATGTTCCGGAGCCGCGTCATCATCGCGACATCACCAAGCCGTTCGGCCATGGGGCGCAGTTCTTCATACAACTGCCTGGCCTGCTCCAACAGCTCCCGCACTTCTTCCCGTCCGGGGGATTGCGCCCTGACTTCACGGATGGGGGTCCCGACCAGTGTTATGGTGGCCGCGATGAGAAGGGCAATCCCCCCGACTCGGGAAGGTTGAAATGGTTGGTTTCTGATCGTCATCATCTGAGATCCTCGATCTGCAGAGTCTGTCGTCGGTTTCTCCGACAGGCTCCTGAAGATGTTCCCCTGTCGGGCCCTGGCCGGCTAAGCCCGGCGTCACTCTCGGTGCAGACGTCTGTCACCTGACATGACATTGGTGCCCTGTCACCTGACATGACACCGGCCGGCCCAACGGTACGTCGGGATGCCGCGTAATAGATGCAAGTCTTGTGCCAGTGATGACAGGATGGCTCCCGGCAGACATTTGATCGTTGTAACTATTTGAATATCAATTGATTAAGCTACTATTGACGGGAAAAATCGGGAGGAACAGATTGGTGCGAGGATGACGATCGGTCAGATTAATGTCCCGAATGGTACACCGACCGTACGGTGGCGTACACCCGAACGGTGTGCTTTGCTCGAATGCCAGCGTAATGGCGGAGCGGTGTACTCAACTTCCATGGAGGGTAAAGGCGTACTCGATCAGCGCCAGAAGCGCCGCCGCGTAGGTGGTGTAGGTCGTGCCTTCGACAACCCAGCTGGAGGAAACGGAGGGATCGAGTCCGTTGCCGGGTACGAGTACGTCCAGCAGGTCCTGGGCTTCTGAGAAGAAGGTTTCACCATTAAGGAAGTAGACCTGGGCGAGCATGAGTCGCACGAGGTCGATATCGATTGCGGGATCGTGACTGAAGACGTAATCGGTATCATTGTCCAGCGCCGTGCGGCCGTAGGCCATGGCGATCGGCAGATGGCCCGGGAGTTCACGGTGAACGATCAGTCCACCCACCCGGGGATCCTCGTTCGCCGGTCCCTTCTGGATGGCCTGATCGAAGCGGTTGGCCGCAGTCTCCAGATCCTCCTGTCGCAGGGCCGTCCATCCCAGACCGGTAAATGCCTCCGCGTAATCCTGGTCGAAACTCAGAGCCGACTGAAAGCGGGTGAAAGCCGTTTCGTAGTCTCCTGCCTCCCACGCCTCCCAGCCCGCTTCTGTGAGACTCACCTCGTTATTCGGTGCGGCGGTTACCTCCGTGGAGCGGTCACTCTCATTACCCGCTTCATCGATCGCGGTCACCGTGAACAGGTACACCGTTCCGTTCGTAAGGTCCGTTATGGTTTTCGAATTCAGGTTGAGGAGGTCACTCCTGGTCTCACTCCCGCCCGCGGCTTCCCGATGGTACAGGAAATACCCGGCCAGATCGTTGGCCGTCACCGTGACCCATGTTATGGTCACTCTTCCGTCTCCGGCGCTCGCAATAAGCCCGAGAGGCGTGTCGGGCGATTTCGTGTCGGGATCGGGGCCGGAACAGCTGCTGGCGGTCAGGATGGAGATCATCACCATGGCCACTGTCAACTTCGATAAATACCTCATCTCAGAAGCGTCATCTTCCGGGAGAGTCTCCCCGAAGATGTCTCCAGCACGTAGAGGTAGATACCGCTCGAGACCGGACGGCCGTCATGATCATCGCCGCGCCAGGTCACGACGTGCCGTCCCGCGGGGAACGTTCCCTCGGCCAGGACCCGAACAGTCTGTCCGCGTGTATTCATGACCACGAGACGGACATGATCCGCCCGGGGGAGCCGGAAGGCGATCCGGGTGTCGGGATTGAACGGGTTGGGGTAGGCGGGCTCAAGCCCCGGGGTGTCGTCATCATCCGTCGGTTCCCCCCCCTCGGACCGCAGCTGGAAGAGGCCGAAATCCTCGACCGTAATGGAAGCCCGGCGCGTGCTCAGGTCGACCGTGGTTGTTTGTGGTGTCCACCTCTCCCCGTCCAGGGTCCACAGTACGGGCATTTCCCCCGGCCCGACCGCGCCGGATACCCATTCGATCGTTACCGTACTCTTCCGACCGGGTACCAGGTCGGGAACATCGATCCAGTACGCCGGTGAGAGAGCGACGCCCGCTGGAGATCTTCCGGTGGAGAGTGGCTCTCCCGTCCTGGCGAAGAGCGCCGGTTCCCGGTCTCTGCTCTCCAGGAGCAGGGCCACACAATCGCGCCACACGGCTCCGCGGGGAACGTGGATCCGCAGCCTGCCGTCCGCCGATATGATATCGGTATCCGATCCCACCGAAACAGCGGCGACCGAAAGCTGCACGTCGGCCGTCGCCTGATTGCCGGCCGCGTCGGCTCCTTCAGCATGAAGATCAATCGTACCGGTTGTAGTGAGTCGATAGTCGGCGCGAAGGATGAACGCTGATGAGGCGTTTACCGGGAGCAGGGTGAGGTCTGTCCCGTTCGCGCTCAAGGTGGAGCTCCACAGCGTTTCGCTGGCGACGAGGAGGAGATCGATGTGATCGGTGAGCACCGGATTACGGAGGACGCCGATCGTGAGTTCCGGAGCGGAGGCGTCCACGGTGAAGGAGGCTGTTCCGCCATTGTTCGGCCGCGAGTTGCCCTGGCCGTCGAAGGCGATGACACGCCAGTAGAAGGATATATTCTCGGCCAGAGCCTGAGGCCACTCGAACGAGGAGACGGCCGATGTGTCATGTGTCGTGGTCGTGAAGGTGTCGAGCGTGTCCAGTTCGATCGCGTACGAGACAGTCCCCCAGGTGGCCGGTGCTGAGTAATCATCCCAGTCGAGGAGAGGTGTGGTATCGGCCACGACACTGTCGGCCACCGGTCCGTTGAGCAGGAACGCGGGAGTGGCGAAGAGATCGATCCGCATCGTGTCCTGACTGCCGGTCAGCAGGGTGATGTCGATGTAGCTGTCTTCTCCGTCGGCGGTCTTCGAGTCGGGGAAACTGAAATCCCAGAAATGATCCTTGCCGGTCAGACCAGGCCACGGATCAGCGCCATCACCGCGGTTGACGTTGTTCTCCAGATGGAACAGCCCGTCAGCCTGCTCGAGGGCCCATTTGAGATTAAGGGGGTCCCGGTTGTTGCCGTTCGCCTCGTTGATGTGGTAGATGAGGAGGCCGGGGCTGTGGAGGTATTTGTCGAAGCCGATCGCCTGGCGGTTCTCGATCAGGAAATACTCTGCCGAGGCCATCTGTCCGGTGTGGACCTTCACCGCGAATTCATGCTCGTTGACGTTCGGGATATCGAGAGCGGGGGCGTCGGTGCCATTGATCTCCAGCGGCGTGATCCACCCGAGGTCGATCTTCGACCACGCGCTCATATGCGCCGGGCTCTCCTGCCTGTTCCAGTTCCCGCTCGACATCAGCGCCCAGTGACCCAACCCTTCGCTGTCACCTCCCGATCCACCGGCGTCGGTGTCGTACATGTCGGGCAGTCCGAATCCGTGACCGAGTTCATGCGCGTAGACGCCGATCCCCTGCAGATCGGTTCTGGTACAGTTCTTGAGCGGCTGCATGAGGTAGTCACTTATCTTTATCTTCTGACCCGGGCGGAGGGGATCGTCATCATCTGTATAGCGGGTGCGGGAGGTCGAAGTCCCCTCTAGCCAGTAGGTCGCGCCCTCATAACTCCAGCGATGCGACCAGAAGCCTTTCAGCGAAAAACCGGTACCGCCGCACTCGAAACCGCTCATGTTGTGTGCCAGGATCAGGATATCGACATAACCATCCCCGTCTGAGTCATACTGGCTGAAGTCTACAACAGGATCGTAGGCGTTGATCACCTCGTCGATCCAGTCGACCATATTTTTCCCATAACCGCTGCCGATGTCGTAGTTCTGGCTGCCGGCATCCTGCTCGGTTACCGTGTTCCGGTACCAGTCGACGACCGAGTCGGCATGAGCGTACCCGAACACCTCCCCCGTCATCTGAACCCGTCCGTAGGAGATCTCATCGTAGTAGTCACGCAGCGATCCTGTGTGCTGGGGATTTCCACCCGAATAGTTGGATGAGAACAGGCGCTTCTGGAATTCGGTGAGATCACCGGTGACGCCGGTCGTGTCGTCTCGTGTATTGGCGAAGGTACCGACGAGAACCGGGTACCTGAAGGTCCCGCTCACGGCCGGTGACATGTCCATCGCCTCTGCCGATGAGGCCGAAAGGGTTCCCTGGGCGATCGACTCGCGAACCCGCCGGGCGCGTTCAGTGACGCTGAAATGAGCCCGCTGGAACTCGAAGGCGGTCGGATCGATCTCCCTGATCGAACGCATGTAATCGGAATACTCGCGGTCGCGGTTCGGATGTTCTTGTGGGGATGGGGGTACTGCCTGCGCCCAGGCGACCGCGGTTCCGGAGAGGAACATGAGGGTCAGCCAGACCCGGCGCCTCGGGAGCGCTCTCTGTCGCGGACGGTTCAGCATCGCGACAAGTATGATGCACTGATCGGAAGAAACACAAGAACACTTCCTTCCACCGGTTGCCAGATCATGCTCGGGACTGTTCCTTGGAAGATATGGATCTCCTGATTTTCACAGACCTGGATGGTACCCTGCTTGATTTTGAAACCTACGAGCCAGGTCCGGCTGCTGAAGCGATGATCGCCTGCCAGCGGGCGGGGGTTCCCGTTATCCCCACCACCAGCAAGAATGCGGTCGAAGTGATCCGTCTCAGGGAGTCCATGAGCATGAGCGCCCCGTTCATCGTCGAGAACGGCGCGGTCGTGTACTTCCCCGACCATCATGAAGCCACGGAAGCCGTCGAGGGGATCGCCCTCGAGGAGGGGCGTTCGATCCAGCAGGAGAGCGGGTTCCTCAAGATCCTCTTCGGCGTGGAACGGTCGCTGCTGCAGGCCAGGCTCGGAGAGATCGTCGAAGATCTGGGGCTGACGATTCGTCAGATCTCGAAGATGTCGGAATCGGAGGTCACCCGGGAGACCGGCCTGCCCCCTGAATCCGCCCGGGCCGTGAACCAGCGGGAATACAGCGAGCCGTTCCTCGTGGTTCCGCAGGGGGGAGATCTCTCTGAGGAGGGACGGACTGAACTCCTCGAACGCCTCCGTGAGCAGGCGGTGCGGTTCGGTCTCAACTGCCTTCTGGGAGGGCGGTTCTTCCATCTGCTGGGGGCCCATACCAAGGGCACGGCCGCCCGATTCGTGATCCGATGCTACCAGAAGACGCTGGGCTCCGAATGTGCCACCATGGCCCTCGGTGACGCCCCGAATGACTTCGACCTGCTCAGCGTGGTGGATTATCCGGTACTGGTGCGGAGACCCGACGGAAGCCACGCTCTGGGCCTGGAGCTCCCCGGTCTGGTCAGAACCGGCGATATCGGACCCGTGGGATGGCACCAAGCGGTTATGGCCCGACTGAGTGATATCTACGGAACGGCGCACTAAGGAGCCGAATGACCTTGTAAGGAGAACCCTGGCTCCATCATCATAAACGGCCGTCCGCTCTCACTGGAGGAGATCGATGGGTGATTTCTACCAGAGCAGGACAATCGCCACCTTCCATAAACTCGGTGATCGGCAACTGACCGAACTCGAAGCCGAGCTGGAAATCCTTTCGAAGAGAATCCACTGCTCCCTCGTGCTTCCCGCTCTCTTCAGCGAATTCGAGGGAAAGGCGCTGCCGAATATCATCGAACAGCTGAAGAGCGCGACCTATGTGGACGAGATCGTCCTCGTCCTCGGCAGGGCGGATGCCGGGCAGTTCGCCCACGCCCGCTCCCACATGGCTGACCTGCCACAGCGCGTGCGCGTTATCTGGGTTGATTCTCCCGCCGTCCAGGATGTCCTGCGATTGATCGAAGGGCGTGATCTCAGTATCGGTGAGAACGGCAAGGGACAGGCGGTCTGGATGGCCTACGGGTATATCCTGGGCCGGGACGAATCGAACGTCATAGCCGTGCACGACTGCGACATCCTCTCCTACGACCGGAGTCTTCTCGCGCGTCTGGTCTACCCGGTCATGAACCGGAACCTCGGGCTCGAATTCGTGAAGGGCTATTATGCCCGCGTTACCGACCGGATGTACGGCCGCGTCACCCGCCTCTTTATCACGCCGGTCGTGCGCGCCATGCACGAACTCCTCGGTGAACGGGCCTTCCTCAGCTACCTGGATGATTTCAGGTATCCGCTCTCAGGCGAGATCGCCCTGACGTGTGATCTGGCACGACTCATCAGGATACCGGGAGGCTGGGGACTTGAGGTGGCCACGCTCGCGGAGGTCTACCGGAACGTGAATCCGAAGCGGATCTGCCAGGTCGATCTGGCCGACACCTATGAACACAAGCACCAGCCGCTCTCGAAGGGCGATCCTTCCGCCGGCCTGATGAAGATGTGTGTGGACATTACCAGAAGCATTCTTAACACGCTGGCAAGTGAGGGGGTGAGCTTCGGCGAGGGATTCTACCGGAGCCTGCAGGCCGCGTATCTCCGGCATGCGCAGGACACCATCCGGAAGTGCGCCGGGGACGCGGCGGTGAACGGTCTGCTGTACGATCGTCACGAGGAGGGTCTCGCGGTTGAAACGTTCTCGAAGGCCCTGCTGATCGGGGGGAAAGCGTTCACCTCCACCCCGGACGATCCCACTGAAATCCCGAACTGGAGCCGTGTCGCTGACGCCCTGCCCGATATCCAGAATCAGCTTGTAGAGGCGGTAGAGACCGATAATCAGATTCTATAGCTGCCCGGGAACAACCTTGACTCCCGGGGGAGTCGGCCTGTATACAGGATAAAAAGGTCTGAAATCACTTTACCCGTTGGAGTTGCGCCTGCCGGCGCTCCTGAGGCTGCCGTGATCTACTCGAGTTCCTGCGAATACGCGATCCGGGCCCTGACCTACCTGGCCCGGGAACAGAAGCTGTACCAGGAGCGCAGGACGCCTGATCAGCCGGAACATCTGGCGGTTCCCATCAAGGAGGTCGCCGAGGAGGAGGATCTCCCTCCCCACTTTCTCGCCAAGATCATGCAGACCCTGGCAAAGTCGGGAGTGCTCCATTCCTACAAGGGACCAACCGGGGGATTCGCGCTGGCGCACCCTCCAGGCGAGATCACTCTCTACGACATCGTTGAAGCCCTCGACGACCTCTCGAATTACGACCACTGTGCCGTTGGTCTGGCTGAATGCAACGATGACGTTCCCTGTCCGCTGCATAATATGTGGGTCGGAGTGCGGACCGCGGTGCTCGATTACTTCCGGCGGACAACTCTGGTCGACCTGGCTACCGCGGTGGAGGAGAAAAAGGCCATTTCGCCTGCATCGATCAGCGATTAGCCGGGTGAGTTCCGGTTCCCTCCCATGGCTCTGATCCTCATCATCGATCGGGAAGACGGTCCCGCCGCCGAGCTTGCCGGCGCGCTGAAAAAACGGGGATACGAGATCGAGTGCGTACGGGATTCCCTGTCGACCTTCGAGTTCCTCCGTCGTCGTACTCCGCGTCTCGTTATCCTCGATCTGATGGCGGCCATCAAAGGGAAGCCTGGTGAGCAGCCCGAGGGGGTGCGTCTGCTTGCCCAGCTCTACCTCGATCATCCCGAGACCCCGCTGGTGGTATACTCCCGTTCCCGTAAATACCGGCAGCAGTTCTGGTCGTGGGCCGCCGCGGCACACCTGGGTAAGAGGGATGGCCCCGGCCCCCTTATTGATCTCGTCGAACGGCTGTTGAACGAAGAGACTGATTGATAACGGAGTATTTCTCCGACAAGGAGCTTGCCGGAGAGTTTTTCCGACAGGCTCCTAAGGAACCCGTATCTGCAGGGGAAACCAGAGCCGAACCTTCGTGCCGCCCCCCCGGTGACTTGACAGGGAGAGACTCCCGCCGTGCCTGCGGATACATCCCTCAGCCATTGAAAGTCCGAGACCGGGATGTTCCCCCGGTCGCTTCGTGCTGAAGAAGGGCAACATTGCCTGCCGGAGCACCTCATCGGTCATCCCGATCCCCTCGTCGGTCACTGTTACCGAGATCCCGTCATCTTCAGGTTTGATTTCGATCGTGACCTCAGTTCCCTCGGGTGTCGCCTCGAGGCCGTTGCGGATCACTTCCATCAGTACGGCGATTACCTGGACCCGATCCGCGACAAAGAGGGGAAGGCGCGTGGGAATCGATGCCGTGAGCCGGACACCGTGGGAACGCTCCGGCTCCAGACGGCGGAGTGCTTCTGCGGCGCAATCTCCCATGCTGACCGATTCGGCGATCAGGGGAGCGTCTTCGGCGAATGTCAGGAGCCGGGAGAGGAGTCCTGAGGTCCGGTTGAGTCCCTCCTCCACATAGCGAAGGAAGCGAAGCGCCGGTTCCTCCTCATCGAGGAGCCGGATCGCCCGCTCCAGGGCAGGCAGGACCGTTGAGAGCCGCTCGTTGACCCGTTGGGCCAGACCGGCTGTCACCAGGTGGAGATCGGAGAGGTGGTGGAGGATCTCGCCATCCGCATAGAGTGACGGAGGCCCTGCCGGCGCGTCGGCCGGCAGCATCAGGTTGATGAGCCTTGCCCATCTGGCCCATTCAAAGAGCGTCGAAGAAGGATCGGCCGGTATCCGGGGAAGATGGAGACAGAGGGATGCGGGCAGGGGCGGTTCTCCCTCACCGATGGGTATCACGGCCACGCCCGCCGATCGGAGCCGGTCTTCCAGCAGGGGAACAGGATGGATGTCGAGGTCACCTGATGGGGTGCGGATGAACCTGATCACGCCCTCTTCGGCGGCTTCCTCGATCGCGCCGCCAGGGGAGGGAAGGAGTTCTCCAACCGGCAGGTCCGCAGGATCGGAGACACTGAGACGCATCCCCCCCTCTTCCTTCTGCCAGAGACAGATCGCCGAAGCGCCCGCCTGCCGCTTCAGGGTGGCCAGTAGTGCCTGGAGGAGAACACGGTCGGCCGCACCACGCGCGGGTCTCTCTCCGGTGGTTACCGGACGCCGGGTATTCTGATCTGGATCGTTGGACATCACAGAGCCCACAATACACACTTCGTCCGACGAGTGCCATGTGACAGGGTAGCAGGCCCTACCTGCGGACAGAGGGCCGTTTCGAGCGGATCTCGCGGATACCGGTAGAACAAGTGGTTTTCCACCAGTTGTGCGCAAACAGATTTGACAACACCAGATATTGTGGTATAGTCAGCCCTTCGCTCGCCACTCAGGAACCTGTTATACGCTGAAAAACTGGTAATGTATTGGGGTTGCGGGGAATGATGCGGGCTTCTGCGGTAGTTGCATGACCAGGATGGGAGAGTTGTGGATGAGTCCCGAAGCACAGACCAGAACGATCACCGAGCAGATGAAGAAATTCGAAGAGAGCCGGTTCGCGAATCCATCACGAGCCGGTATTTCAATGTCACGATTCTTCACGACCGAGGGCATACACCCGTTTGAAGATGTTGTCTGGGAGAAACGTGACGCGGTCATCACCAACCACGTGGGTGAGGTGATCTTCGAACAGAAGGATGTGGAGGTGCCCGAACCGTGGTCGCAACTGGCGACCAACGTGGTGGTCTCCAAATACTTCGCGGGACCGGGGGAGAACCTGCCGAGAGAATCCTCGATGAAGGAACTGATCGGCCGGGTCAGTACGACCCTTGGACGATGGGCGCGTGAGGGGAACTACTTCAGAACCGAGATGGAGGCCGAGGCTTTCGAGGCGGAACTGACGCACCTCACACTCAACCAGTACATGGCCTTCAACAGTCCGGTCTGGTTCAACATGGGGGTGGAAGAGGTGCCGCAGTGCTCGGCCTGTTTCATCAACAGCGTCGAAGATTCGATGGAGTCGATCCTCGATCTTGCCAAGACCGAAGGACTCCTCTTCAAGTACGGATCGGGCACCGGATCGAACCTCTCGTCACTTCGCTCTTCAAAGGAGAAATTGTCAGGGGGAGGGATCCCTTCAGGCCCGGTTTCCTTCATGAAGGGATATGATGCCTTCGCGGGTGTGATCAAGTCGGGCGGCAAGACCCGGCGCGCGGCCAAGATGGTGATCCTCAACATCGATCATCCCGATGTGAAGGAGTTCATCGAGTCGAAGGCGGCCGAAGAGCGGAAGGCGTGGGCGCTTATCAACGCCGGGTACGACGACGCGATCGACGGTGAGGCGTACGGTTCGGTCTTCTTCCAGAACGCGAATCATTCGGTACGGGTGACCGACGAGTTCATGCACGCCTACATGAACGACGAGGAGTTCAACCTCAAGGCGGTCACGACCGGTGACGCGATCGAGAGCGTCCCGGCCCGATCCCTGATGCGCCAGATGGCCAATGCAGCCTGGCAGTGCGGCGATCCCGGGATCCAGTACGACACGACCATCAACGACTGGCACACCTGCTCAGGGACCGACCGGATCTACGCAAGCAATCCCTGCTCGGAGTACATGTTCCTTGATGATTCCGCATGCAATCTGGCCAGCCTGAACCTCATGAAATTCCGCGAGGAAGACGGCGGATTCAACATCTCCGCCTTTCTCCAGGCGATACGGGTGACGATCGTCGCCCAGGAGATCATCGTCGACAGGGCGCGCTATCCACGCGAGAAGATCGCGCACAACTCCTACGATTTCCACCCCCTCGGTCTCGGGTACGCGAACCTCGGCGCCCTCCTGATGAGCCGGGGACTGGCTTATGATTCCGAGGAGGGACGGAACTTCGCGGCGGCCGTAACGAGTCTGATGCACAGCGCGGCCTATCTGACGAGTGCCGAAATGGCCTCGAGCCATGGCCCCTTTGCCGGCTACCCGGAGAGCGAGGAGAGCATGCTTCGGGTGATCTCGAAGCACCGTGATGCGGCGAACAGGGTGCCTGATGAAGGAGTCCCCTCTTCCCTGCAGACCGCGCACCAGGAGATATGGAATCAGGTGGTGGAACTCGGTACCGAGCATGGCTTCTGTAACGCGCAGGTGACCGTGCTGGCCCCGACAGGAACCATCGCCTTCATGATGGACTGTGACACGACCGGGGTTGAGCCCGATATCGCCCTGGTGAAGTACAAGAAGCTCGTGGGCGGCGGAATGCTCAAGATCGTCAACCGTACGGTCCCGCTCGCGCTCGAGAGTCTCGGGTTCGCCCCCGATGAGAGCCGGGCGATCATCGAGTACATGGATGAGTTCGACACGATTGAGGGCGCTCCGGGACTGGCCAGCGAACACCTGCCGATCTTCGACTGTGCCTTCAAGCCGGCGGGCGGTGTGCGCAGCATTGAATGGATGGGGCATATCAAGATGATGGGCGCGGTGCAGCCCTTCCTCTCCGGAGCTATCTCGAAGACCGTCAACATGCCGAACGAGAGCACGGTCGAGGAGATCGAGAGGGCGTACCTTGAAGGATGGCGACTTGGTCTGAAGTCGCTGGCGGTCTACCGGGATGGCTGCAAGTTCTCCCAGCCGCTGAACACCTCGACCACCTCCACCCGGGAGAAAGAGGCACCCATCCCCGGAACCGGACCGCAACGCCGGAGACTGCCCGACGAGCGAAAGGCCATCACCCACAAGTTCACGGTCGGCGGTCACGAGGGGTACCTCACGGTCGGGATGTATGAGGATGGACAGCCGGGGGAGATCTTCATCGTCATGGCCAAGGAGGGATCAACCATCTCCGGCCTGATGGACACGATCGCCACGATGATCAGCCTGGCGCTGCAATACGGCGTTCCGCTCTCGGCGCTCGTGAACAAGTTCTCCCACATGCGTTTCGAACCGGCCGGCTTCACCAAGAACAGGGAGATCCCGATCGCGAAGTCGATCATCGATTACCTCTTCCGCTGGCTCGGTCTCAAGTTCCTGCCGATAGAGGAGCAGGGAGGAGGCAACCCCGGGGAGCGGGATGAGGGCGACGCAGGCCCCGGCGGCAAGGTCGCCGAGGCAGCGCTCTCCTCAGTCGATGAGTTGCTGCAGGTCGACCGGAGCGCGGGTTTCCTGCCGCAGAACAAGGAAACGACCGACGTGAATCTGGTCCAGTCGCAGTTGGACGCGCCGCCGTGTCAGAACTGCGGCAGCATCATGGTCCGGAACGGCGCCTGCTACAAGTGCCTCAACTGCGGGACTACGAGCGGCTGTTCTTAGGAGCGTTTCGCCGACAGGCTCCTATACCTTCTCGCCTTCGATCAGGCCCGACAGCTCGCGTGAGAGGGAGAACTCATCGCCATCGAGGCTGAACAGGAGAGCATCTCCCTCTTCCGCTTCCAGCACCAGCACTTCCACACCCGGTTTGAGACCGAGATCCGCCAGTTCAGCAAGACTTCCGGGATCCTGAGCAAGAAGGCGGGAGATCCGGAAACGGGCTCCGGCCATGATGTCGGCCAGACGCCTGTCGGGGGTTTCGGGGAACGCGCCGTCGGCCGTCGGGATCGGGTCGCCGTGCGGGTCGTGGGTGGGAGTCTCCAGAAGGATGTCGAGGTGCTCCACGAACCGGTCTGAAACGGCGTGTTCGAGGATCTCCGCCTCTTCGTGCACCTCATCCCACGCGTAATCAAGATGCTGTACGAGGAACGATTCGATCAGCCGGTGCCGACGCACCAGCCTGAGCGCCTCCTTCATTCCGCGGGATGTGAGCATGGCGCCATGATACCGTTCATGGGATACCAGCCCCGAATCGTGGAGTCTGGCCAGCATGCCTGAGACGCTCGGGGCTGATACGTCCAGCTGTCTGGCGAGTTCGCTTGTTGCGACCGGCTCGCCACCGCCGAGTGTCCAGATCGCTTTCAGGTAGTCTCCGACCGAGTCGGAGACAGGACTGCGGCCACTCTTTTTATTAGTCATGCCTAAACTAAGACCCGGTCGAATGGGACAGTCAAGGAGGAAGGGATCGGGATCACCGACCGCGCCGTATCGATACACACTTGCCTTGAAGGCCGTTATGTGCGAAAAGCATGGTATGGAAACCGCTCCGAACTATCAGCAAAGCCACCTGTTGGTGGCGGCCGTACGGGTCCTCGAGCATGCGAACGAGAAACCTCCCACGATGGAGGAAATCGGCGGATTGCTCCAGATCTCACATGAGGTCGTAGGTGTAGTGGCCAGGGCGCTCGAGAGACACGGCATCGTGAAGATCCACAAGACTCCCTTCGACACCCGGGTCGAGGTTGCCGATCACACCGCTCTCGAGGATCTCCCGCGCGAGGAAACCGGAGCCGCCATGAAGGAAGAGCTGGAAGAGTTCCGGCACCGGTCGGAAGAGAAACAGGCGGAAATCGAGAAGCTCTTCGGCGGCGGTGAGCACCAGAAAAAGAAGCAGGAAAAACAGGCGGGACTCGATGCCCAGTTGAAGGAATGGCAGAAGAAGCGAGTCCTCGATCCCTTCGCCGGATCGGCATCGGCCGATGAGGATGATGAAGACAGAACGTGAGGGAACGTGCCCTTCCTGATGTGTGCCGGCCGATCACCTCGTGCCCTTGGAATCCGTGCTTGAGAATTATTTCACGATTCAGGAATTCCGCGCTTCACGTTGTCGGAATGAACACTATATTGAGCGCCTCAAGGAGGCTGGCCCAGTCTCCTCAGAAGGAATCGCTGAACGACTTTTTCAGTTGATTGTGGCACCAGTGTCATGTCACGCAGCGAATGCCACGGTTGTTGCGTGACAGGGCACTCTAAGATCCTGAGGATGGACTTCAAGAGCGAATGATTCTGAAGAGACACCCCCTGCAGCTGGCCGCCGCGCTGTTCATCACCCTGTTCATATTGTGGCTGCTCTCCTCCGGTCATTACACGACGCTGATCATCAGCTTCGGTGTTTTTTCCTGTGCGTTTGTGCTCTTCCTCTCCTGGAAGATGGAGATCGTTGATTCCGAAGGAGTCCCGATCCATCTCATCCGCGGCGCGGTCCGCTACGTCCCCTGGCTGATCTGGCAGATCATCATCGCGAACATCGATGTCACGAAACGGATCCTCCGGCCGAAAGTGGACGTCAGTCCCCGGCTGATCGAGGTGGAGACCAGTCAGCAGACCGACCTGGGCCGTGTGATCTATGCCAACTCCATCACGCTCACCCCGGGAACGGTCTCGATACGCGTGCATGAAAACCGGATACTTGTGCACGCCATCGCCAGAGAAGTGGCCGAGGAACTGCAGAAGGGCGAGATGGACCGGCGGGTGACACGCATGGAGGGCCTCAGCTGATGTTCGACATGTTCGGCGCGGCAATGGCGGCCCTGCTGGTCTGCATGGTCATGACCATGATCCGGGCGGTGAAGGGGCCGACGGTGTTCGACCGGATCCTGGCCCTGAACAGCTTCGGCACCAAGACGGTGCTGGTGATAGCGGTCGTCAATTTCCTGGCCGGGCGCCCGGAGTTCCTCGACCTGGCGCTCGTGTACGCGCTCATGAACTTCATCGTTACGATCGCGGTGCTGAAATTCACGCACTTCGGGCATCTCGCCGGCATCGAAGATCACGAATCGGACGAGGTGATCTAACCGTGGGCACCGTGCTCGACATAGCAAGCTGGGTGCTCCTGATCTCTGGAGCGTTCTTCGTGATCGTCGGCGGCATCGGTCTGCTGCGCCTGCCTGATTTCTACACCAGGGTGCACGCGGCGAGCATCACCGATACGGTCGGCACCTGGCTCATCATCCTCGGACTCCTTCTGCAGGCCGGTCTGACCCTGGTGGGGATCAAGCTGATCCTGATCCTGTTCTTCCTTGTCCTGACTTCGCCCCTCTCAAGCCATGCCCTGACAAAGGCAGCCTGGTACCGGGAGACTCCGATGTTCAAAGGCGGACCCGACCAGACGGGGGAGGGTCAATGATCGACATCATACACATCATCCTCTTCGTCTTTCTGGCGGTCATTGGCATCGCCATCATCAGACTGCGCGATCTCTTCGCGGCGGTCATGCTCGCCGGGATCTTCAGCCTGCTGTCGGCCACGCTGTTCACGGTGATGGATGCCGTCGATGTGGCCTTCACCGAGGCAGCCGTGGGGGCGGGGATATCAACCCTGCTCATGCTGGCGACACTCTCCATCACGAGCAGTGAAGAGAAACCGGCCGCGAACCGGCGTCAGGCCCTCATTGGGCTGATCGTCGTCACTTTCACGGGCGCGGCGCTGATCTACGGTACGCTCGACATGCCCCGTTACGGCGACCCGGACGCGCCGATCCATCATCACATGGCGCCCCGTTTCATGGAGGACTCCCCTGAAGAGATCGGCATTCCCAACCAGGTGACCTCGATCCTGGCCTCCTACCGTGGATATGACACCTGGGGAGAGACGACGGTCATCCTCGCGGCCGCGATCGGTGTGATGCTGCTCTTCGCAACACCCGTCATCCCGAGACGGCGTGAAGAGGAGATGCTCACGCCCGGGAAGAGGGACGGCTGATGGTCACCAGGCATATCATCCTGCGGGCCCTGAGCAAGGTACTCATACCGTTCATCCTGCTCTTCGCCCTCTATGTGCAGTTCCACGGCGATTACGGTCCCGGCGGCGGTTTCCAGGCCGGGACCATCTTCGGAGCGGGGATCATCCTCTACTCGCTGATCTTCGGTCTGCCGAAGGCCAGGATGGTCTTCCGCCCACGGATCATGGAGTTTCTGATCGCTTTCGGGGTACTCCTCTACGGATCAGTCGGGATCGCGTCGATCCTCACCGGCGGCAATTTCCTCGACTACAGTCACCTGGCCCACGATCCGGTCCACGGACAGCATCTCGGCATCCTGCTGGTGGAGCTGGGAGTCGGCATCACCGTCGCTTCAGTCATGGCAACGATCTTCTTCCTCTTCACGGAGCGGAGGAGGCGCGAAGATGTTTGATCCCGGCCTCTTCAACTACTGGATCATCATGATCCTGATGATGACCGGGCTTTACACGGTCATCGCCAAGGGAAACCTGATCAAGAAGATCATCGGCCTGTCCATCTTCCAGGTCTCGGTGATCATGTTCTTCGTCAGCATGGGCAAGGTGCGCGGCGGCACCGCACCGATTGCGGGTGAGGGGTTCGAGGTCTTCTCCAATCCCGTGCCCCACGTGCTTATGCTGACCGCAATTGTGGTAGCCGTAGCCACCCTGGCGTTCGCGCTGGCTCTTGTTGTCCGGATCAAGGAGGCGTACGACACGATCGAGGAGGATGAGATCAGGCAGCTGGAAGCGGAGGAGGAGGAATAACCGGTATGCACGGCGGTCTCTCCACACACCTTCCCGCGCTCCAGATCGCGGTCCCGCTGCTCTCAGCGGTGATCTGTGTGCTGATCCGAAAGGCGCGCGCGGCCTGGCTGCTGGCCACCACGGTGGCCTGGGCGGCGTTTGCGGGAGCGTGCGTCCTTCTCAACCGGGTGATCCTGCACGGTACGATCAGTTACGAGCAGGGGGGGTGGACACCTCCCTGGGGGATCGAACTGCGGATCGATCTCTTCAATGCGTTTGTACTCATCATCGTCACCGGGATCTGTGCGGTGGTGATCAGCGCGAGCCTCACCTCTCTCTCGATGGAAGTGCCGGAGAAGAAGCACAATCTCTTCTACGCCGCTTTCCTGCTCTGCATGACCGGGCTGGCGGGGATGACGATCACGGGTGATGTCTTCAATATCTTCGTCTTCCTGGAGATTTCATCTCTCTCCTCATACGCCCTGATCTCCCAGGGAGCCACGCGTCGCGCGCTGACCTCCTCGATCCAGTATCTCGTGATGGGTACCATCGGCGGCACGCTGTTCCTGCTGGGGATCGGCATGCTGTACATGGTCACCGGTACGCTGAACATCGTGGATATGGCGGACCAGCTGGCCCTGGTCGGCCCCAATCGGACGGTCATGGTGGCGCTGGCCTGTGTCACTATCGGCACGAGCATCAAACTGGCCGTATTCCCGCTTCATTTCTGGCTGCCGAACGCCTACACATACGCTCCGGCGATCGTGACCGCCTTCCTCGCCGCGACGGCCACCAAGGTCGCCTTCTACGTCCTTGCGCGTTTCATCTTCAGCGTTTTCGGTGTGGAACTGGCATTCGAACAACTGCATCTCGACCGGGTGCTGATGCCGCTGGCGATCGTGGCGATGTTCGCCGGTTCGATCGTGGCCATCTACCAGACCGACATCAAACGGATGCTGGCCTACTCGAGTGTCGCCCAGATCGGGTACATGCTGCTGGGGCTCAGCATGGCGAGTGTGACCGGACTGACCGGCGGTATCGTCCACCTCTTCAACCACGCCCTGATGAAGAGCGGGCTCTTCCTCGTGATGGCATGCGTGCTCTACCGTGTCGGCTCCACCCATATCGACGCCATGCGTGGTCTCGGGAAGCGGATGCCCTTTACCATGGCCGCTTTCGTGATAGCGGGATTGAGCATGATCGGCGTGCCGCTGACAGTCGGATTTGTCAGTAAATGGTACCTGGTGAGCGCCGCGATAGAGTCGGGACAGTGGCCGGTGGCGGTGTTGATCCTGCTCAGCTCACTCCTGGCCGTGGTGTATATATGGCGGGTCGTGGAGGTCGCCTATTTCCAGGAGGCTCCTGAGGATGCGCCGGAAGTGAAGAAGGCGCCGATCGGTCTGCTCGTGCCTGTCTGGACACTGGTACTCGCCATCATCTTCTTCGGTATCTTTACATCGCTGAGCGTCGGCGTGGCCGGCGGCGCAGCACGCATGCTGCTCGGAGTCGGATCATGAGCGTCTCAACCGCTATCGGTCTGGCTGTCATCTGGCCCCTCCTCGGGGGGGTCCTGGTGCTGCTCCTGCGGCGACGTCCCAATCTGAGAGAGGCCGCCAGCCTCACCACCGCCGCCACCCTGTTCATCCTGATCGCCTCGAAAATCCTGCCCGTGGTCCGGTCGGGGGGCAGGCCGGGGCTCGATATCGTGGAGGTGCTCCCCGGGCTGTCGCTCTCCTTCGAGGTGGAACCGCTCGGTATGCTCTTCGCGCTGGTGGCCTCGGGGCTCTGGATCGTCACCACGCTCTATTCGATCGGGTACATGCGCAGTCATCACGAGGAGAACCAGACCCGGTTCTACTTCTTCTTCGCGCTCGCCATCACCGGAGCAGTGGGAGTCTCATTCGCGGGGAACGTGTTCACACTCTTCGTCTTCTACGAGGCGATCACCCTCTCCACATTCCCGCTGGTCACCCACCACGGGACCGAGGAGGCGAAAAAAGCCGGCCGGATGTACCTGGGAATCCTGATGGGGACCTCAATCGCGTTCCTCCTCCTTGCGATGGTGTGGACGTATCTGGCGGCCGGAACCACCGACTTCAGATCGGGCGGGATCCTGGCCGGCAAGATGACCGACGGCAACCTCATGCTGCTGCTCGCGCTGTATGCCTTCGGCACCGGTAAGGCGGCCCTGATGCCGTTCCACCGGTGGTTACCCGCCGCGATGGTTGCTCCCACTCCGGTAAGCGCGCTGCTGCACGCGGTCGCGGTGGTGAAGGCCGGTGTCTTCACCATCATGAAGGTCTCGGTCTACGTCTTCGGACCCGATCTGCTCACCTCAACCGGCGCGAGCACTTGGCTCACGTGGGTGGCGGCCGCCACCATCATCATCGCAGGCTGCATTGCGATCCAGAAGGACAACCTGAAGGCCCGACTGGCCTATTCCACGATCAGCCAGCTCTCCTACATAGTGCTCGGAGCGGCCCTGGCGACTCAGTGGGGCATCATGGGCGGGAGCATGCACATAGTCATGCACGCCTTCGGCAAGATCACCCTCTTCTTCTGCGCGGGAGCGATCCTGGTCGGAGCCCACAAGAGCGAGGTCAGCCAGATGGACGGGCTGGGCAGGAAGATGCCCTTCACCTTCCTGGCCTTTCTGATCGGATCCCTCAGCATTATCGGACTCCCCCCCATGGGCGGTTCGTGGAGCAAGTGGTTTCTCATGCTTGGCGCGGCCGACGCGGGGCAGCTCATGATGATCGGCGTGCTGATGGTGGGTTCACTGCTGAGCATTGCCTACCTGATGCCGGTGGTCGGCCGGGCATTCTTCCGCCCGGCACCGGTCGACGACGGCGCCCACGGTGACAACGGCACCCATGAAGAGAGCAGGGAGGGGATCCAGGAAGCGCCCCTCTTGTGCGTACTGCCGCCGGTACTGACCGCGATCGGCTGCATCATCCTCTTCTTCTGTGCCCAGGGCATCTACGAACTCCTGAGCGGGATCGGTTAGTCATGACTGAGGAACGCAAACGCTGGCTCGATTATCCGCGCAACGTGAACAAGATCGTCAGGGGGGTCTTCATCCTGGCGGTGCTGATGATCCTCTTCGATCTCCTCTACCACAAGCACCCCCATTTCGGGATGGAGGGGATCTTCGGTTTCTACGGTATCTACGGATTCGTGGCCTGCGTGGTCCTGGTCATCGCAGCCAAGGGACTGCGTGTCCTCCTGAAGCGGGATGAAGATTACTATGATTGAGTACCTCCCGCCGGGCTCCCTGCTGGTCTTTGGATCTCTCCTCTTCATTGTTCTGAAGGGGCGCGCCCGGAAGGTCGTCCTGCTCCTGCTGCCCCTGTTGAGCATGCTCCATCTGCTCAGTTTCGAATCGGGCTACCTGATGCAGTTCACCCTCTTCGGGTACGAACTCACTCCCATCCGGATCGACCGGCTCAGCATGGTGTGGGGCGTGATCTTCCATGGGGCAGCCTTCCTCTGCGTTCTCTTCGCCATCCACGTGAAGGACAAGGTCCAGCATGTCTCGGCCGTCATGTATATCGGCGCTGCGATCGGGGCGGTGTTCGCCGGCGACCTGATCACCCTCTTCGTTTACTGGGAGCTGACAGCGGCCACATCGGTCTTCCTCATCTGGGCCAGCGGCACCGAGCGCGCCTACCGGTCGGGGATGCGCTACCTGATCATCCAGGTTGGCTCCGGTGTGCTCCTGCTGGCCGGCATCATCCTGCGGGTCTCGGCCGGCGGTACGCTTGAATTCGGCCTGATTGCCGACTCGCTCGGCCCCGGCGACCTGTCGGCCAAACTGATCCTGCTCGCATTCGGGATCAAGGCGGCCTTCCCGCTGCTGCACAACTGGCTCCAGGATTCCTATCCCGAGGCCACCGTCACCGGAACACTCTTCCTGAGCATCTTCACCACCAAGCTCGCCATCTACGCGCTTGCGCGCGGATTCGCCGGACTCGACATGCTGATCTGGATCGGCGCCGTGATGGCGATGTTCCCGATCTTCTTCGCGGTGATCGAGAACGACCTGAGGCGGGTGCTCGCCTACAGCCTGAACAACCAGCTCGGCTTCATGGTGGTCGGGATCGGAATCGGATCGGCGATGGCGCTGAACGGTGCCGCCGCGCACGCCTTCGCGAACATCCTCTTCGAGGGTCTGCTCTTCATGGCGATGGGGGCGGTGCTCTTCCGGACCGGGACGATCAAAGGCTCCGAACTGGGCGGTCTCTACAAGACGATGCCTCTGACGATGGTCTTCTGCTGTGTCGGCGCGGCCTCGATATCGGCCTTCCCCCTCTTCAGCGGGTTCGTCACCAAGTCACTGATCATGACCGCCGTGGCCGGAGAGCACGCCACGATCATCTGGCTGATGCTGCTCTTTGCCTCGGCCGGTGTCTTCCATCACGCCGGTATCAAGATCCCCTTCTTCGCCTTCTTCGCCCACGATTCGGGGAAGCGGCCGAAGGAAGCTCCATTGAACATGCTCATCGCCATGGGCGTCACGGCGGCTCTCTGTCTCTTCATCGGGATGGTCCCGGGACCGCTCTACTCGCTGCTGCCCTTCCCGGTGGACTATGAGCCGTACACAACTTCGCACGTGATCAACCAGCTGCAGCTGCTCATTCTTTCGGCGGCGGCCTTTACCTTCCTGAAGGTCACCCACATCTACCCGCCTGAACTGCGATCGACCAACCTCGATTTCGACTGGACCTACCGCCGGGCGCTGCCAGCGCTGGTGAGGGTTGTGATGTACGTGGGTGGCCAGGCGAAGGAAGTAATCACCGGTGTGACCATGAGCGGACTGAAGATGGTCTCCCGGGGAGTCTTCCATCTGCACGGGCCAGAGGGCGTATTCGCCCGCACGTGGAGTACCGGCGCGATCGTCGTGTGGGTGGTGATCGGACTGGGCGCTTACCTGCTGCTCTACTTCTTCTAGATCGTCAGATCACGGATTGAAATCAACGGTGCACCGGAGGCGCGTCCGCTGCAGAGGCAGAGTATAGGGCACCTTGTCAGGTTAGTCATTGACCGCCGATGACAGCTGTATGTGCCTGTTAGACTCAGGGTGTTATAAGGCTGCGGCTCCCGCCCAGGGGGTAATCTTGTTCAACGTATCAGCCAGCACTTCCTCGGCCACCTCTGTGTCATAGGCGGCTTGAGCCCTGAGCCAGTATCCATTTGAGAGTCCGAAGAATTTACACAGACGTAGATCAGTATCGGCAGTGATAGCACGCCTGCCAGCGACAATCTCACCTATACGCTGAGCTGGGACGCCAATCTCCTTGGCCAGGCGGTACTGCGAAAGTCCCATTGGCTTCAGGAACTCTTCGAACAGCAACTCACCAGGTGTAATGGGCTTGAGCTTTGCCATGATTCCAATCCTCTAGTGGTAGTCCACTATTTCAACGTCTTCCGCACCAGATTCTGTCCAGCGGAAACAGACACGGAATTGATCATTCACACGAATACTATGTTGCCCGAGACGATCACGTTTGAGTGCTTCAAGACGGTTACCTGGCGGAACACGTAAATCCTGTAACCGTGTGGAAATCTCCAATTGTCGGAGCTTCCTGCGTGCAACGGATTCAATGTTGACGAACCGTTTAACTCGCCGGCCTCTTGCCAGAGCCTCGGTGTCTCTGCATTTGAATGAAATGATCACATGAGAATAATAACGTATCACGTGATTAACGTAAAGCGTGATTACAGGCAGAATTATTGTGTGGCGGTTTCGCCCGGGAGGCGAATCCCTGGATGCTGTCGATTATTTCAGGTTCAGCCGAACCGTTCGAGCCGGTCCCGGTCCACGTGGCAGACCGGGCACTTCACCGGGGTACCGATCAGACTTTATAGGCTCGGGCATGTGACCAGTCGCCAATCGATCCAGTTCAATCACCGATATTCTCTGCTCAGAAGTGCACGCGGATCCCGAAGTCTATCATTCTCGGAGTCGTGAAGTAGTGTGAGCGGTCGTAATCGTCGCTGAATCCGGTGCTCCCGGGTCCGGGATCATCGGGGCTCCCGGTACGGCTCCAGACCGCGAGCGCGTTCCGGCGATCGAACAGGTTCCTGATATTCGCATACAGACTGCAGGTTATCTTCATCAGCGTGAGATCACGGTAGAGGCGAAGGTCGAGCCGGCTTGTCCAGGGCATACGGCCGGAGTTCCGCTCCATCTCGGCATCCCGGGTCGTGGGTGTGTACGGTCGGCCCGCCTCAAGCCGGTAGATCACGCTGAGCGTGATCCTTTCCAGCGGGTGAATATCGAGCAGGGCAGGGCCCCACCCCTGCGGCAGACGGAAATTGAGCGTGGTCGCGAACCGGTGGGGCTGCTCCCAGGTGAGGGGGTGAAGACGTTTCGGCATGGTGATAAGGCTCTCCCCATCGTGATATCCCTCCAGCGGTTCGTCCCGGTTCACCTCACTCTGCATGAAGGAGTAACGGAATGACCCGCTCCAGATTCCCCTGAACCGCCTCTCGATGGCGAGATCGATTCCCCGCGCGAGTCCATGATCGTAATTGAGGAACACCGTGTAATCGTATGGATTGGAGAGACCCTGGAAGAAGGCCGGGACGTGCTCTGTTCCGACGAGACCACTCATCTCCCTCACCCAGAGCGTCATCCTCAGGTGGACCAGATCGGACAGAAAGTGGCGGAAGCCGAATTCATAGAGGCGGCTCCGCTCCATCACCAGGCTCGGGTTGCCGATCAGGGGATTTGCGTCCTCAAGCGTACCCTGCAGGTAGAGATGCCGATAGAGGGGGTTCTGGCAGTAGAGACCGTAATTGGCGAAGACCACGCTCCGTTCCGAGAGGGGATGGGCGATCCCGAACCGGGGTGATATCGTCCGACGTGGTCTACTCGTCTTGATCGGGGCAGTCTCCGGATTGTATGGATCGATGACCAGATCTCCATTCTGGTCGATCGGCATGCGTGGATCGAGCCAGAATGGAACCCTGCCGCTGTTCATGGAGTCGTAGCGGAGCCCGAGATCGAGGATCATGTCGGGGGTCTCGATCGTGTCCTGCAGGTAGAGACTGAACTCCCCGGCGGTGCGCCGATACCGCTGGATATAGGGTGGCGTTATTGCAGGAAGCTGGACCTCGTTTTCGTCGATCGACAGGGATCTCATCGAGAATCCCGCAAGGAACCGGTGGTTCCTCAGCAGGTGCGCCGTCACATCACCCTTTACGGTCCGGGTGATGGTGTGTTCGTCGGCATGGAAGCGGTCGGAACCATCCTTGAACGAACCCAGGTTGCGTATCGGCGCGTACCCGTAGCGTCGGCCGTTCTCGTCCGAGGCGACGAACGGTATCCGCTCAAGAACCACCAGGGTCATCGGATCAGCCGGCCCCCAGACGGGGTTGCCTTCAGCGTCCCACACCAGCGACCGGTTCTGGTTGCCGACTGTCAGGCCCTCCTCATTCACCCACCGGTGGACCCGCATGGTGCGGTCCACGTCGAAGTAGGCGGCGCGCACGCTGTAGTGGATCTTTGGAGTGTATTGACCGGTCCAGATGAGGGAGTACCGGCGTGTATCGTGGTTGATGATGTTCTTTTCGTTCGGCCAGTCGATCGCACCCGTTCCCGGGATGATGTCGGCAGCTCCGGCCGCGTCGTACCGGGGAGTTCCGAGTACCGCGTTCTGCTCGATCTCACCAGGCAGGCCCCAGAACATCGAGTACCGCCACGGGTGGGTATAGGGGGCCCTGAGCTGGTGACTTCGGCTCCACAACGTCCTCAGGCGACTGCCGTTTGCCAACCTCCATGAGATGTTCGCCAGGGCGTCCCACCGGGTATTGAATCCGTATCCCAGCCAGCCGGACCAGGTATCGAGCGGGTTGACGGAACGACCGTCCGGTCCCCGCTGCAAATAGGGATTCTCAGTGTCGTACTGCAGGTCGTTCCGGTACGAATCGGGATCGGATGGATCGACCTCCAAGTCGTACGTGATCTTATCCTTCTCCACCAGGTAATCCCTGCTGGTGCGGGCAGAACCGGAGAGGAACATCGTCACACCCGGAATCACCGGGATCGGAACGCCGATGTGGCCGTCGGCTACGGTCATGTCGCGAACATCGTCGCGGCTGTTCCCGCTGAATTCGCTCGAGAGGACATTGAGGGATCCGCTCCAGTCCAGACCTCCCGATCGTGTCACGAAGTCTATCACGCCGCTCAGGGCGTTCCCGTACCGGGCGGAAAAACCTCCCGCAAGGATCGTCATCTCTGCGACCGAGGCGGGCGCCGGCATCAGGACGGGGGCGCCGGAGAGGGGATCGGTGACCTGCAGGCCGTCGATCGTGAAGGCGATCGCTCCGCTGCGTCCCCCCCGGATGTGGTACTGTTCGAATCCCCGATCGTAGTTGAGGGCGACATCGTCCTCGAATCCGGTGTGGGCGTACACCATGGTCTGCGCGCTCAGGATGTCGCTGTTCGTGATCAGGGGCAGATACGCGATCTCACTTCCGTTCACAATCTCCAGGGACCAGGCGAACTGGTACCTGAGAGTGTCTTGTGCCGATGGAGTGGTGCCGAACGACCCCACATCGACGATCGATGTCTGGGCGTGGACAGACCGTGTCTGCGGCAGAAAGCCGAGTAATATTGCGAGCAGGAGGCCGCCGGCCGGCCCCTTTCCCACGATCCGCGATGCAGTGGCTGAGGACATCATGCGCCTCACCGGATGATGGCGAATTTGCCGACCTTCTGCCGGCCGTCGTCGGTCTCCACGATGTAGATGTAGAGACCGTAGGAGACTTCCATGAATTCGTATGACCAGAGGTTCCAGTCGACTGTACCGATCCGATTGCTGTTGTAACCGCGGTTACCGGCTACTGCAGTCGCGTCCCCGTGATGATCGAGAATCGCCACCAGTTCCCCGGAGAGAGTCAGGATACGGATGGTGCAGTTGGCCGGAACGTTCCGGAACTGGATCTTCCGCTCCCCCTCGCCCTGGTCCCACCCAGCGTAGATGTAGTAGGGGTTCGGGACGACCGTCACCCCGTCCAGGCTGTTTTCCACCTCTTCGTTCGCCGGGAGGACGGTGTTGAATCCGAAGCTCCGGCCGGCATGGTATTTGAGGGTCTGATACGGTTTGATGGTCCAGATATCACCGGCATCCCAGCGGGTGTGGGTGCTGTCTCTCTCAAAGAATGCCAGCCGGTAGATCCAGTCCGACCGGCTGGCGGGTGCAGATGCGTCCTCCACCCAGTAGCTGTCAGCCGAGGCCGGATGAAGGGTGGAGAAATCAACCACTGCGCCGCTTTCATCGAAATAGGGCTCGGTGGTCACGAAGATGTGGTCCCGGCCATCCCATTCACCCGTTCTGCTCCTCTGATCATTCGGGGCCCCGACCGCGGCGGAGTCGATGATCACCGGGTAGAGCCGGATATCACGCTCGATGTCCCATAGTTCGAAGGGGACCGGGACGGGACCGCGGGTAATGACGTCGTGAGCCCGGTTCGTGTCGTTCCCGGCGGGCGCGAACCCGGTGAATCTGATCTCCAGGTCGTTCATGAATCCGGTGAGGTTCGCCCGGTTTGAACCATCCGAGACCGAGGAGTAGGTGGCATCAGCGAGCAGAACCATGAATCCGGCGCCGGTGCCGACATCGGTCGTCGAGGTGAAAGAGTATATACCGCCGTTGGCATCATTCGGTTGAGAGACCTCCACTCGAAAGCCGTCCAGGATGTCGGTCTCTCCGTATCCCTGACCGGGGGAGCCGCATCGCTGGGCGCTGTACCACTCCGGGGAGGAGTCGGGTATCTTCCAGACCTTGATCCCTCCCCGCTCGAAGGAATCGAAACGATCGGTCATTCCGTTGAAATAGGACACGATCTGTTCATAATGATCGTGTACATCGACCTGGTAGGAACTCCCGGTGAGGGCCGCTTCGTCCACCACCCGCACTCCGATGGCCGTCGAACGTTCATCGGTGGCGGGGAGCAGAGCGCGGAACCCGCCCACATCCCCTCCGTCGGCAAAGCCGCCTGGCCGGTACCCCGGTGGTCTCGGTCCGGCGATC